>Ga0180222_1000495_pt1 | contig 56786 bp, 45 predicted proteins | sample eDN5th37CKraftOP_FD_151336 | JGI IMG/M metagenome (GOLD analysis project Ga0180222, IMG submission 151336) | Enriched Organic Plus compost microbial communities from Emeryville, California, USA - eDNA 5th pass 37_C Kraft OP (version 2) (version 2) ...
CGGGGCGGGCAGCGTCCAGAGGCGGACGGCGTCGTTCTCCAGCACGGTGCTGCCGGCCTGCGGCGCCGGCCCGCCCGCCAGGCTCGGCGGGAAGATCTGGCGCGCATAGACCGGCAGCGCCGAAGCCGGCTCGAAACGCCCGGCCCCGGGGTTCCAGGAACCCTGGGCCCCGTGCACCCCGCCCGCCTCCGGCACCGGCCCGCGCACGGCCCAGTCCGGCAGCGGCGCGTCCGACAGCGCGCGGCCGGCGGCGATGTCTTCCCGGATCCAGCCCGCCACCTCGCGCCAGCCGGCGGCCTGCCAGACCTCGAACGGCCCCTGCGCGTGGCCGAAGCCCCAGCGCATGGCCAGGTCCACGTCGCGGGCGGTGCGGGCGATGTCCGCCAGGTGTACCGCCGAATAATGGAAGGTGTCGCGCAGCAGCGCCCACACGAAGCGGGCCTGCGGATGGTCGGAGCCGTGCAGCGCGCGCAGGCGTTGCGCCGGGTCGGGCATGGCCAGGATGCCGGCCACGGCCTCGTCGATGGCGGCGTCGGCCGGCACGTACTTGCCCGCCGCGGGATCCAGCCGCAGGATGGCCTTGCCTTCCTTGCGGTAGAAGCCCGCGCCGGTCTTCTGCCCCAGCGCGCCGCGCTCGACCAGCGCGGCCAGCACGGGAGGCGTGGCGAAGTGCTTGCGGAAGGGGTCGTCCGGCAGGCCCTGCTGCATGGTGCCGATCACGTGCGCCAGGGTGTCCAGGCCCACCACGTCGGCGGTGCGGAAGGTGCCGGACTTGGCCCGCCCCAGCCGCGTGCCGGTCAGTTCGTCGACCAGCTCGATGCTCAGGCCGCAACGCTCGGCCTCGATGATGGCCGCCAGGATACCGAACACCCCGATGCGGTTGCCGATGAAATTCGGCGTGTCCTTGGCCCGCACCACGCCCTTGCCCAGGCGCGAGACCAGGAATGTCTCCAGCGCGTCGAGCAGTTCCGGCCGCGTGTCGGCGGCTGGGATCAATTCCACCAGCGGCATGTAGCGCGGCGGGTTGAAGAAATGCATGCCGCAGAAGCGCCCGCGCACGGCATCCGGCAGGGCCTGGGCCAGCCGCCCGACCGACAGGCCGGAGGTATTGGTGGCCATCACGGCCTGCGGCGCCAGGGCCGGCGCCACCTTGCGGTAGAGGTCTTCCTTCCAGTCCAGCCGCTCGGCGATGGCCTCGATGACCAGGTCGCACTCGGCCAGGCGGCCCAGGTCGCGGTCGTAGTTGGCCGGCTCGATGGCGGCGGCCAGCCCGGCGGCAGCCAGCGGCGCGGGACTGGCCTTGCCCAGGTGGGCGATGGCCTTGCGCACGCCGGCGTCCGGGTCGCCGTCGCGGGCCGCGAGGTCGAACAGCAGCACGGGCACGCCGGCATTGACGCAATGGGCCGCGATCTGCGCGCCCATGACCCCGGCGCCCAGCACGGCGACTTTGCGTACGGTCGGTTTCTGCATACCAGGCTCCTCGTGACGTGACCCTCCAGCTTACCGCAACGGTGCGGCGCCGCCATGACGCGCGCGGGCGCGGGTCAGGTCAGTACTGTCGGCCCTGCCCGGTCAGCGCCACCGCCATGCGCAGCAGCGTGTACGCGGCCGCGTCCACCGCGCGGCGCAGCAGCCCGCGCCGGCCGTAGGCCTCGTGCTCGACGCGGCGCCCGCCCGCGCGCATGGCGTCTTCCAGCGTGTCCTGCAGCGCCCGGGCGAACCCCGGATCGTCCACCACCACGTTGGCCTCGCGTGCCAGCAGCAGGCTGAAGGGATCCAGGTTGGACGAACCCACCGTGGCGTAGCCGTCGGTTACCGCGACCTTGGCGTGCAGCAGGCTGGGCATGTATTCGTGGATCTCGATGCCGGCGGCCAGCAGCTGCGCATACAGGGAACGCGTGGCGTAGTACTGCATGCGGTACTCGACCCGTCCCTGCAGCAGAAGGCGCACGCGCACGCCCCGCGCCGCGGCCGCCGACAGTTCGCGGCGGAACCTGCGCCCGGGGAAGAAATACGCGTTGGAAATCAGGATCTCGTGACGGGCGTGGCGGATGCCGTGCAGGTAGACACCCTCTATCGTCTTGCGAAAGCGCAGGTTGTCGCGCAGCACGAAGGCGGCGCGCACTTCGCCCGCCGCGGGCGGCAGGGGAATGCGGCGCAGCCGGTGGCGCTCGCGCCGCCATTGCGAGGCGCGGGCCGCCAGCCCCGCCGTGCCCATGCGCACCCAGAGCGCATCCTGGGCATGGACGATGTCGGCCACGATGGGGCCTTCGAGCTCGACCGCGTAGTCGAAGCGCGGCGCGTCCAGCCGCCCCCCGCCGCCTTCCTCGAGGAAATCGTCGACGATGTTGATCCCGCCCACGAAACCCAGGCGGGCGTCGATCACCGCCGTCTTGCGGTGCATGCGGCGCAGCCGGTTGCGGTCGGGCACCAGCCGGCGCAGCCAACCCGGCTCGGGCCGATAGACGCGGCACTGGCCGCCCATTTCGCGGATACGGCGCGCCACCTCGGGGTGGGTCAGCGCGCAGCCGAAGCCGTCCAGCGCGACCCGCACCCTGACTCCGCGTTCGCAGGCCCGGGCCAGATGGCCGAGCACCATCCGGCCGGCCTCGTCCGGCTCGAAGATATAGGTTTCCAGGTGGATGCTGCTGCGCGCGCCATCGATCGCCCGGCACAGCGCGGGAAAGAATTCCTGGCCGTTGCGCAGCAGCCGCACCGCATTGCCGTCCCTCCAGCCCAGCTGGCGCATGGACGGCGTCACGGCAGCTCCAATTCCGCCAGCAGGGGGGCGTGGTCGGACAGCTTGGACCACGAGCGCCCGCGCAGCACGCGCGCGCTGCGCACCGCGAAGCCGCGCTGGTAGATGCGGTCCAGCCGCAGCCAGGGGAAGGCGGCGGGAAAGGTGCGCGGCGGCGGCAGCGGGCAGTAGGCGCCGTCCATGCCCAGCTGGTTGACCCGCTCGACGGGCCGCAGGCCGGGCGGCTGGCCCCGCAGGGCCGAGCCCAGGCGCCGCACCGATTCGCGCAGCCGGGGCAGCTCGCCGCCGTGGGTGCGCGGCGCGTTGGCGAACACCTCGTACACGCCCAGCTGCCGCACGAACAGCGGCGCCAGGCGGTCGTTCCAGTCGTTGAAGTCGCCCGCGATCAGGATGGGGGCGTTGCCCGGCACCATGCGGTCGATACGCTCGGTCAGCGCCGCGATCTGCCGGCCGCGGCTGCCGGCGAACAGGCCCAGATGGACCACGAAGCAATGCACCTCGCGGCCGCCCACCTCCACCGTCGCATGCAGCAGGCCGCGCTGCTCCATACGGTGGTCGGAGATATCCTGGTTTTCGTAGTCCACGATGGGGTAGCGCGACAGCAGCGCGTTGCCGTGCTCCGACCGGTGGCGGATGGCGTTGCAGCCGTAGGCCACGTTCAGCCGCAGGCCTGCCGCCAGCGACTCGTGCTGGGCGTCGAGCATGCAGGACGCGTCGTTGCGGCCCTGCACTTCCTGCAGGAAGACCAGGTCGGGCCGCAGCCCGTACAGGCCCAGCCGCAAGTCGTAGAGCGACTCGCGGCTGCCCAGGGCCGAGCGGCCCTTGTGGATGTTGTAGCTGACGACGCGTATGACGGACATTGCGCTGCGGCTCCGTCCGGCCTGCGCGGCCTTACTTGACGTCGGCCTGGCGCAGCCGGATGTGCAGCTCGCGCAACTGCTTCTCGTCGACCTCGGACGGCGCCTGGGTCAACAGGCATTGCGCGCGCTGCGTCTTGGGGAAGGCGATCACGTCGCGGATCGATTCGGCGCCGGCCATCATGGTCACGATGCGGTCCAGCCCGAAGGCGATGCCGCCGTGGGGCGGCGCGCCGTACTGGAGCGCGTCGAGCAGGAAGCCGAACTTGTTGCGGGCTTCCTCGGCGTCGATCTTGAGCGCGCGGAACACCTTGCTCTGCACTTCCTCGCGATGGATGCGCACCGAGCCGCCGCCGATCTCCCAGCCGTTCAGGACCATGTCGTAGGCCTTGGCCAGCGCCTTGCCGGGGTCGGATGTGAGCAGGTCCTCGTGGCCGTCCTTGGGGCTGGTGAACGGATGGTGGGCGGCGGTATAGCGGCCCGCCTCCTCGTCGTATTCGAACATGGGGAAATCGACCACCCACAGCGGCTTCCAGGCGTCCTCGAACAGGCCCGAGGCTCGGCCGAACTCGCTGTGGCCGATCTTCACGCGCAGCGCGCCCATGGCGTCGTTGACCACCTTGGCGCGGTCGGCGCCGAAGAACAGGATGTCGCCGTCGCGCGCGCCGGTGCGCGCCAGCATTTCCGCCAGCGCGGCATCGTGCAGGTTCTTGACGATGGGCGACTGCAGGCCTTCGCGGCCGCGCGCCGCCTCGTTGACCTTGATCCACGCCAGGCCGCGGGCGCCGTAGATGCCCACGAACTGGGTATAGGCGTCGATCTCGCTGCGCGAGAGCGCGCCGCCGCCCGGCACGCGCAGGGCCACCACGCGGCTGCCCGGCGCGGTGGCCGCGGCGGCGAACACCTTGAAGTCCACGTCGCGCATGACGTCGGTCAGGTCGGTGAATTCCAGGGCCACGCGCAGGTCGGGCTTGTCCGAGCCGTAGCGGCGCATGGCCTCATCCCAGCTCATCATGGGGAAGGCGGCGTCGAGCTCGACGCCCTGCACCGTCTTGAAGACGTGGCGGATCATGCCCTCGAAGATGGCGCGGATCTCGGATTCGTCCAGGAAAGAGGTTTCGCAGTCGATCTGCGTGAACTCGGGCTGGCGATCGGCGCGCAGGTCCTCGTCGCGGAAGCACTTGGTGATCTGGTAGTAGCGGTCGAAGCCGGCCACCATCAGCATCTGCTTGAACAGCTGCGGCGACTGCGGCAGCGCGAAGAACTGCCCGGCGTTCACGCGCGAGGGCACGAGATAGTCGCGCGCGCCTTCGGGGGTGCTCTTGGTCAGCATGGGCGTCTCGATGTCGACGAAGCCCAGGTTGTCCAGGTACTTGCGCACTTCGATGGCCACCCGGTAGCGCAGCATGAGGTTGCGCTGCATCTGCGGGCGGCGCAGGTCCAGTACGCGGTGCGTCAGGCGGGTGGTCTCCGACAGGTTGTCGTCGTCCAGCTGGAAGGGCGGCGTCACCGAGGGGTTCAGGATCTCGATGTCGCGGCACAGCACCTCGATCTCGCCGGAGGCGAGCTCGGGGTTGACCGTGCCTTCCGGGCGGGCGCGCACCAGCCCGCGCACCCGCACGCAGAATTCGTTGCGCAGCCGCTCGGCCACGGCGAAGGATTCGGCGTGGTCGGGGTCGAAGACGATCTGCGCCAGCCCGGCACGGTCGCGCAGGTCGATGAAGATGACCCCGCCGTGGTCGCGGCGGCGGTGCACCCAGCCGTACAGGGTGACGGTCTGGCCCAGGTGCTGGCGGCTGACCTCGCCGGTGTAGCAGGTACGCATTCGGGATGACTCCGTTAGGGATACTGGGGGTGGGGTCAGGCGCGCGCGCCGGGCACGGGCAGCCCGCCGCCGGCCGCGGCCGGCGCGGGCGGCGCGACGACTCCCATGGATACGATGTACTTCAGCGCCATGTCCACGCTCATGCGCAGGTCGACCACCTCGGCGCGGGGCATCATGAGAAAGAAGCCGGAGGTGGGATTGGGCGTGGTGGGCACGTAGACGCTGACGTGGTCGCCGGGCAGATGGGCCGCCACCTCGCCGCCGGGCGCGCCGGTCAGGAAAGCGATGGTCCAACTGCCCTGGCGCGGGTACTGCACCAGGACGGCCTTGCGGAAGGCCTGCCCGTTGGGGGCCAGCACCGTGTCGCTGACCTGCTTGACCGAGTTGTAGATGGAGCGAACCAGCGGGATACGCCCCAGCAGGCGTTCCCAGTGCTCGAGCAGCGTGCGGCCGATCAGGTTGGCGGCGAACACGCCGGTCAGCAGCACGACCAGGATCACCAGCACGAAGCGGAAGCCCGGCACGTCCACCCCGAACAGCGACTGCGCCGACAGGAAGCCGGGCACGAAGCCTTCCAGCGTCTGGACCAGCAGGCTCAGCACCCAGATGGTGATGACCAGCGGGATCCAGATCAGCAGGCCGGTGATGAAATACTTCTTGAACACGCAGGCGGTCCCGTCAGGCCGAGGGTGCCGGGGAGGCGGGGGCGGGCGCGGCGTCCTTGGCGGACGAGGCCGCGGACGCCGGCGCCTTGGCCGGCGATTCCTTGGCCGGCGCGGACGCGGCCCCGCCGTCGCCGGCGGCCGGCGCATCGGCCTTGGCCGCCTTGGCCGGCGCCGAGCCGTTGTTGCGGAAATCGGTCACGTACCAGCCGGACCCCTTGAGCTGGAAGCCGGCGGCGGTCACCTGCTTGGCGTAGGCGGCCTGGCCGCAGGCCGGGCACACGGAGAGCGGGGCATCGGAGATCTTCTGCAGGACGTCTTCGGCATGGCCGCAGGCGCTGCACTTGTAGGCGTAGATGGGCACGGTAAGGACTCCCTGGGCCGGCTGCGCGCGGCCGGCCCCGCCTGGCGGCGGGCCGGCCGATAGCCGTGGGAAAACGGGAAAGCTTTGGATTTTAACGGTTTTCTCAGGATCCCAGCAGGAACATGGCGGCGGCCACCAGGGTCGGGGCCAGCGCCGCCAGGAAGAGCGATCCGGCGGAGATGCTGCCGTCCGGGAAACTGTTGCGCAGGATGGAATAGCCCGCCGGATTCGGCGCGTTGGCGATGACCGTGAGCCCCCCGCCGGTGACGGCGCCCGCCACCAGCATGTAGCGCCATTGTTCGCTCGTGCCGTCGACCAGCGAGCCCAGGTAGGTCAGGGCGGCGTTGTCGGTGACCGCCGTGAGCGCCGTGGCGCCCCAGTACAGCACCGTGGGGGACATGCCGCCCAGCAGATCCTGCAGCCACCATTTCTGCAGCCCGCCCAGCACCACCAGCCCGGCCAGGAAGAAACCGACCATGAGGCCTTCCTTGATGAGCAGCCGCGACTGGTGCCGCTTGTAGGCCTCGGTATAGCCGATGAACAGCATCAGCAGCCCCACGAACACCGCGGGGTGGTGGGCCGAGAGCACGACGCCGACCAGGAACAGCAGATGCACGGCAATGACGACGGCGGGCACCGGCGGCCGCGCGGCCGCCCCGTCGCCCGCCCCCGCGCCGCCCTGCGGGCCGGCGTGGCCGTCGAGCAGCACCTTGCGGCAGACCAGCGTCAGCAGCGTGGCGTTGACGAACACGGCCAGCGCCGCCCGCCAGCCGAAGTGGGTGGCCATGTGGGCGGCGTCCCAGCCGAAGGTCGACGCCACCATGAGCACCGGCGGCGCCGCGTAGGAAGTCAGTACGCCGCCGATCGACACGTTGACGAACAGCACGCCCAGCGTCATGTACTTGAACCCGGCGTGGCCGCGGCGCGAGAAATGCGCGTCGCGCAGCAGCAGGGCGGCCAGCGTCATGGCGGCCGGCTCCGTGATGAATGACCCCGCCAGCGGCACCAGCGTCAGCACGATGAAGAACATGGCCAGTTCGGTGCGCACCGGCAGCACGTGCGCCAGCGCGCGCACCGCCCGCCCGACCAGGTCCAGGATGGGCCGGCTGGCTGCCACCACCATGATGGCGAACACGAACAGCGGCTCGGTGAAATTGCGCGTATCCAGGTAGCCGACGGCGCCCGCCGGCCCTTCCAGGGCGGCCATGCAGACCAGCAGCACGAAGGCCCATACGCCAAAGACGGCCTCGACCTCGGAAAGCATGTGCCAGAGCCCGGCGTGCCGGCCGTCGCGATGCGCCAGCCGCGCGAACAGCGACACCGAAAACGTGTGGACGACCGCAAGGACGAACAGTGCCGTGGCGATCAGTTCGATCGTGTCGGGAAGCATCATGTCGGGATCCGGGCAGCGCCGGCGCGGGTTTCCGGCCGGACGGGAAACTTTGAAATATACCTGAACAATCCTTGCATCCGTTTACCGCGCCGCCCCGCCGGGCCGCACGCGGCGGGGCCGGCCGGCACCGGCAGCCGGGCGAGCCCCGGCGCGGGCGCCCCGCCATCCCGCCTAGGGATATCCCTAGCGGCATGGCCTGAACTTTCGCCGGAGCGGGCCGGTCATTCTCAGGTTCCTGTCAGTTTCCGGCACGCCGTACCGGCGTTACCCCTGCAACGCCAGGCAGCGGCCGCATTTGCGGAGCCCGCCATGTCCCCATCGCCCCCCGCTTCCCCGCCCGCCCGCCGCCTGCTGGCCGCGGCCGCCCTCGGTCTGGCCTGCGCCCTGTCCGGCGGCGCCCGTGCCCAGGCCCAGGCGCCCCTGGAGCTGGACGTGCCTTACGTCCCGACGCCCCGGGAAGTGGTGTCCCGCATGCTGGAAATGGCCGACGTACAGCCGGCGGATTTCGTCGTCGACCTGGGCTCGGGCGACGGACGCATCGCCATCGCGGCGGTGCGCGAGCGGGGCGCGCGCGGCGCCATGGGCGTGGACATCGACCCCGAACGCATCGCCGAGGCCCGCGCCAATGCCGAGCGGGCCGGCGTCGCCGACAAGGTCGAGTTCCGCCGCCAGGACCTTTTCGACACCGACCTCTCGCGCGCCTCGGTACTGACCATGTACCTGCTGCCCGACGTCAACCTGAAGCTGCGCCCGCGCATCCTGGACGAGCTGCCGCCCGGCACGCGGGTGGTTTCCCACGCGTTCACCATGCGCGACTGGGAGCCGGACGCCTCGGCCTCGGTCGACGGCCGCAGCATCTACCTGTGGATCGTGCCCGCCAAGGTGGACGGTGCCTGGAAGGTGCGCGCCCCGGAAGGGGAATTCACGGTGGAATTCGCCCAGCGCTTCCAGAAGCTTTCCGGCATGGCGCGCCTGCCGGACCGCAACGCCGCACTGGGCGAGGCCGCGCTGCGCGGACAGGCCATCCGCTTCACGCTGGACGAAGGCGGGCAGGCCCGCACCTACGTCGGCAAGGTGGAAGGCGACCGCATCTCCGGCCATCCGGCCGACAGCGGCGGGCGCGCGTGGCAGGCCACGCGCCCGTGAACGCCGGCACGCCGGCGCGGCCGGGCGGGTCGCTCGGCGTGCTCGACGGCGTGGCGGTGCTGGTGGGCGTGGTCGTCGGCATCGGCATCTTCGGCTTTCCGCCGCTGGTGGCGCAGCATGCGCCCGGGGCCGTTTCCTATATGGGACTGTGGGCCGCGGGCGGCCTGGTGATGCTGGCCGGCGCGCTGTGCTATGCCGAACTGGGCAGCGCCTATCCCGATGCCGGCGGCGAATACCATTACCTGTCGCGGGCCTGGGGCCGGCGCACCGGCCTGCTGTTCGCCTGGGCGCGCGGCACGGTGATCCAGACGGGCGCCATCGCGGCAGTAGCCTTCATCTACGGGGACTACGCGCAGCGGCTGGCCCCCTTGGGACCGGACGGCCCGGCCGTGCACGCGGCGCTGGCCGTAGCGACGCTGACCGCGCTGAACCTGGCCGGCACGCACGAGTCCCGCCATCTGCAGCGAGCCCTCACGGCACTGACGCTGGCGGCGCTGTTCGCCGTCGTGGCGGCCGGCCTGCTGGCGCCCGGCGCACCGCCCGAACCGTCAGGCGATGCGGGGCTGCCCGCCGGCCTGGCGGGCAGCCTGGGCATGGGCATGGTGTTCGTGCTGCTCACCTACGGCGGCTGGAACGAGGCGGCCTATCTGTCGGCCGAACTGCGCGACCCGGGGCGCGACGTCAGCCGCGTGCTGCTGCTGGGCACGGCAGTGGTCACCGTCTGCTACCTGCTGGCGAACCTGGCGCTGCTGCACAGCTTCGGCCTGCAGGGCCTGCGCGCGCAGCAGGCCGCGGGCGCCGAACTCATGCGCCACGTGGCCGGCGGCCACGCCGCCGCGGTGCTCGCACTGCTCGTGTGCGCAACGGCCCTGAGCACGCTCAACGCCACGGTCATGACCGGCGCACGGGTCTACTATGCCCTGGGCCGCGACGTGCCCGCCCTGCGCGCGCTGGGCGCCTGGAACGCGCGCGGCGGCACCCCCGCGCGCGGCCTGCTGGCGCAGGCCGCGATCACGCTGGCGCTGATCGGCTTCGGCGCCTGGGCCGAGGGCAGCGTGCAGGCCATGGTGGCCTACACCGCTCCGGTGTTCTGGCTTTTCATGGCGCTGACGGCCGCCTCCGTCTGGCGGCTGCGCCGCATCGACCCGCAACGGCCGCGGCCATTCCGGGTACCGCTCTATCCGGCCACGCCGCTGCTGTTCGCCCTGGCCTGCCTGGGCCTGCTCGCCTCGAGCACGGCCTACGCCGGCGCCGGCGCCTGGCTGGGCCTGGCCGTGCTGGCCGCCGGCATCCCCCTGCTGCGGCTGGCGCGCCCCCGATCCGCGCCGGCCCGGGCGCCGTAGCGTTCCCCGCGCGGAGGACGGCTCAACCGGCCGGAAATGCCCGGTCCAGTTCGTCGGCCGCCGCGAACAGGCGCCGCGCCAGCGCGGGATCGGCAGGCAAGAACGGCTCGCGCAGTTCCGGGCCGATCAGCCCCTGCCGCGCCAGCAAGGCCTTCAGCGGGCCGGGGTTGGGCTGGGCGAACAGCAGGCGGATCACCGGGGCCAGCGCCTGGAACAGCGCCCGGGCATGCGCCAGGTGCTGGCGCGCGACGGCCTCGTGCAGGGCGACGAACAGGTCGGGCCGCAAGTGGGCCGAGGCGGCGATGGCGCCGCTGCCGCCCAGGCACAGCGTGGACAGGACGTGCAGGTCCTCGCCCGCCAGGACGTCGAAGCCGCGCCCGATCAGCGCCACCGTCTTGTCCAGCGAACCGCCGCAGTCCTTGACGGCCCGTATCCCGGGATGCGCTCCCAGGCGCTCCAGCGTGACGGTCTCGATGACCGCGCCGGTGCGGTAGGGAATGTCGTAGACGATGAGCGGCCAGGGCGAGGCGTCGGCCAGCGTCAGGAAGTGCCGCAGCAGCCCTTCCTGCGAGGGCCGCACGTAGTAGGGGGCAGGCACCAGCAGTGCCGCGAGCGGCCGCCGGCCCAGCGCGGCGATCCGCCGCTGCAGCTGGCCGCAATGGCTGCCGGCCAGCCCCATGGCCACGGGCAGGCCGGCCGCCGCGTCGAGCACGGTATCGAGCGCGGCCGTCTGCTCGTCGGCCTCCATGGCCGAGGCCTCGCCCGTGCTGCCGCAGGCCACCAGCCCCGACACGCGCGCGGCGCGGTAGTGCCGGACCAGCCGGCGCAGGGCCTCGTGGTCGACCCGCCCTTGGCGGAAAGGCGTGACCAGCGGGATCCAGATCCCGGAAAAAACATGCATGATGCGCTCCTGAACGGAAAGACCGTCGCAAGGAAACCGCCAGGTGCGCGAAGAGGAAACGCCATGCGGCCGCCGCCGGTTGCCGCCGTTCCGTCGCCCATCTGACGGAACGGCACGCTCCGGTCAGACGAGCGGCTGTTTTTTGGCTTTGGCGCCGGCATGCGCGGCCCGCGCGCCAGGGGCGCGTTCGGCGGGGCAGGCATGCGGGCGGAAGGACATGTGGCGTGCGGCTGGAAAGAAAATGCCGGCCAAATCTACCGGCACGGCCCCGGCGCTGTCAACCGGAAACGGGGCGGCGGCGCGGGAAACAGCATTTTTCTGCAGAAAGCGTATGCTTTTGCCCATTTTCCCCGGGCCGCGGCCCCGCGCCGGCCCGGCTTCCACGGCCCCTGCGGCGAGACCCATCTTGGACAAAAAGTTCGAACCCACCTGTGTGTTCTCGGAACGAGCCCGCCAGCTGACCAGCTCGGCGATCCGGGAAATCCTGAAAGTCACGGAACAGCCCGACGTCATTTCCTTTGCCGGCGGCCTGCCTTCGCCCGACGGCTTTCCGGTGGATGTGGTCAGGCAGGCCTACGACCGCGTGCTCGCCACGTCGGCGCGCACCGCGCTGCAATACGGGCCGACCGAGGGCTATGCGCCGCTGCGCGCCTGGGTGGCCGACAGCCTGAACCGGCGCGGCGCCAGCGTCACGCCGGAAGAGGTCCTGATCGTGTCGGGTTCGCAGCAGGGCCTGGACCTGCTGGGCAAGGTCCTGATCGACCCGGGCAGCAAGGTGCTGGTCGAGACGCCCAGCTACCTCGGGGCGCTGCAATCGTTCAGCCTGTACCAGCCCCAATTCGTGTCGGTGCCCGGCGACGACGGCGGCCTGGTACCCGAGTCCCTCACGCCGGAACTGGCCGGCGGCGGGCGCTTCCTGTACGCGCTGCCCAACTTCCAGAACCCCACCGGCCGCACGCTGGCGCGGCCGCGGCGCGAGGCGCTGGTGGCGGCCGCCGCGCGCCTGGGCCTGCCCGTCATCGAGGACGACCCCTACGGCGACCTGCGCTACGCGGGCCGGGCCGAGCCCGGGCTGCTCGCGCTGGCCGGCGAGTGCGGCGCCAACGTCATCCACCTGGGGTCGTTCTCCAAGGTGCTCGCGCCGGGGCTGCGGCTGGGGTATATCTGCGCCTCGCGCCCCATCATCCACAAGCTGGTCCAGGCCAAGCAGGCCACCGACCTGCACACCGCCACGCTGACGCAGATGGCGGTGCACGAAATCGTCAAGGACGGTTTCCTGGACGGCCACCTGCCGCGCGTGCGCGAGCTCTACCGCCAGCAGTGCGGGTTCATGCTGGACGCGCTGCAGCGGGCGTTTCCCGCCGGCACGCGCTGGACGCGGCCCGAAGGCGGCATGTTCGTCTGGGTCGAGCTGCCGCCGCACGTGGACAGCGCCGAGCTGCTGCAGCGGGCGGTGCGGGAAAAGGTCGCCTTCGTGCCCGGCGCGCCGTTCTACGCGGGCGCGCCCGCGCACAACACCCTGCGCCTGAGCTTCGTGACCGTGCCCGAGGAAAAGATCCGGCACGGCATCGCCACGCTGGGCCGGCTGATCGCCGACACCCCCGCCTGAAGCGCCGCGCGCCGGCGGCCTCCGGGAGCGATGCGCCAGCGGCCGCCCGGCCCGCACAAGGCCGCATTCGCCGCTTCCGGCGCCGCAGGGTTCGCGCCGACCGCCGGATGGAGGTACGCTAAGGCCTTTTGGCCCGGCGCCCGCGCCCTCATCCCTTCCCCAGACAATGCCGTCTTCCGGCAACCCCGCCTCCCCGCCGCCGGCCGACGCGCCGGATGACCATCCCTCCCGCGCCCTGCCGGCGCTCGTGCTGGCCCTGGCCTTCCTGTTCACGCTGACGGGCCGCGGGCTGGCCGATTCCTACATCGTCTTCCAGCTGCCGCTGGCCGCCGAGCTGGGCCTGAACCGCAGCCAGACCAGCAGCGTCTATTCGCTGCTGATGATCGTGTGCGCGGTGTCCGCGCCGCTGGTGGGCATGCTGTACGACCGCCACGGCCCGCGCCTGACTTATGGCCTGGGGCTGGCGCTGGTGGGCGGCGGGCTCGCGGTGGCGGCCACGGCCTCCGGGCTGCCGGCGCTCTACGCCGGGGTGAGCCTGCTGACCGGCAGCGGCACCACCACCCTGGGCGTGGTCTCGGCCGCCGGCCTGGTGCGGCCGTGGTTTCCGCGGCGGCCCTCGACCGCCATGGGCTTCGCCTTCGCCGGCATGGGATGCGGCCTGCTGACGCTGCTGCCGCTGGCCCAGTTCGGCATCGAGCACATTGGCTGGCGCAAGACCTACCTGTTCGGCGCCGGCGCGCTCTGGGCGCTATGCCTGGCCACCCAGGCCGGGCTGCCCTGGCGCCGCCTGGACGCCCCGCGCCGCACGCTGCTGGCGGCCAACCGGGCACCGGCCCGCCAGCAAAGCCATGCGCGCCGCGCCGCCTTGCGCCAGGCCCTGCGCACGCGCGCGTTCTGGGGCCTGGCCCAGGTGTTCTTCTTCACCTCGCTCATGACCTACATCGTCAACCTGCAATCGGTGCCCTACCTGGTGCACAGCGGCTTCCCGGCGATCACCGCGGCGCTGGCGGTGGGCGCAGCCGGCGCGCTGTCGCTGCTGGGCGTGGTCTCGGCCGGCGCCGCGGCCGACGGCTGGAGCCCGCGCCTGTCGGCGGCCATTTCCTACCTGTCATCCTTCGCCGGCATCGGCTGCCTGGCGGCGCTGGCCTATTTCCCCAGCACGCCGCTGCTGTGCGGCTTCGTGCTGTTCTACGGCATCGCGCAGGGCGCGCGCGGCCCGCTGGTGGCCAGCCTGGCGCACACCATCTTCAAGGGCCCGGCCAGCGGCACCATCTTCGGCGCCATCTACATGGCTGCGCCCCTGGGCGGCGCGGCCGGCGCCATCGTGTCTGGCCTGCTCTACGACCTGACCGGCTCCTTCCTGCCCAGCTTCACGCTGGTGGTGCTGGCCATCCTGCTGGGCGGCAGCCCCTTCTGGTCCCGGGCCCTGAAGCCCTACCAAAAATGACCCGTCCGGCGAGCCCGGCCGTTGCATCTCCCGCAGCAAAGGTTTCGCCGGCTACCAAAGGCTACGGGCCGCGCGGCGCCCTGCGTTTCCGCGCATAATGCAGCCGTCGTTCCCCGCCCCTGCGGGCGGGGACCCCTAGCCGAGGAACGCATCATGATGAACCGCCGCACCTTCGTCTCGCTATCGGCCGCCGCCCTGCTGGGCGCGCCGCTGGCCGCCTGCACCACCAACGACGGCTTCGGCTCGTCCGACCCGCAGGCGCGGCGCACGGAAATCGATTCCGGCGTCGACGCGGCGCTGGACAAGCTCTACCGCTCGGTGCAAGGCGCGCGCGAGCTGGGCGCCAAGGCGCGCGGCCTCCTGGTGTTTCCCAACGTGCTGTCCGCGGGGCTGTTCGTCGGCGGCGAATACGGCGAAGGCGCCATGCGCACCGACGGCGCCACGCGCGGCTACTTCAGCACGGCCTCGGGCTCGCTGGGCCTGCAGGCCGGCGCGCAGTCCAAGGCCGTGGTCTTCATGTTCATGACGCAGGACGCGCTGGACGGCTTTCTCAAGAGCACCGGCTGGACGGCCGGCGTGGACGCCACGGTGGCGCTGGCCAAGATCGGCGCCAACGGCTCGCTGGACACCAACACGGTACGCGCGCCGGTGGTCGGATTCGTGATCGCCAACGCGGGCCTGATGGCCGGGGTGTCGCTGGAAGGCACCAAGGTGTCGCGGCTGCCTCTGTAGCCGCAGCGGCAGCCTCGTCGCTCCCAGCGCGCGGCGCTAAGCCCCGAAGCCTGCCTGCGAATCAGGACGCCGCGCAGGAATTTCCGGCGCCGGGCCCCGGCGTCTCCAGCAGGCCCAGCACGGAAGGCAGCATGCGGCGGATCTGCGCCGTGATGTACACGCCGCCCAGCGGGTCGCCATGCGACCCGGCGGAAAGCGGGCCGACGACGCGGATGCGCGGCTGGACGCCGCCGCCGCGCGCCACCGCTTCGCCGTCGGCGCCGACACGGAACCCCAGCCCGGACTCGTCGGGGCACAGCAGGCCCTGCCCCGCCAGCGACTGCAGGAAGGGGTTCTGCAGGTAGCCGGACGCCGTGTCCAGCCCGGTGCAATTGACGACGTAATCGAATTCGTCTTCCCGCGCGGGTGCGTCCCGGCCGGCCAGGCCGACGCGCACGGGACCGTCGCGCAAGGGCGCGTCCACGCTCGTCACGCGCGCCTGTTCGAACCGCACCGTGCCGCGCGCCTCGGCCTGCCCCACGAGCGCCTCGTTCATGGGCGGCGCGCGGAAGCGGTGGATGTCGTACCAGACCCGCAGCCGCTTCAGGAAGCGGCGCTTGTCGCGCGCCGGCAGCCCCGGCCAGATCCGCCATACCGCGTCGCGCACGAGATCGAACGGGCCATGCCAGGTGCCGCCGGCCGCCTCGTTGCGGCGGATTTCGGCGCGCAGCGCGCGCACCAGCCCGGCCAACGCGCGGCCTTCGCCCAGCGCCTGCACGAAGGGCGGCACCTCGGCCATGATGCGGTCCAGCGGCGTATCGTCCGACGGCGCCCGCGGCGCGGCACCCAGCACGTCGGGCGCATGCGGGCGCGGCCGCAGGCCGCGCCGCGACACCACCCTGACCGGGCCGCGATGGCCCCGGCGCACCAGGGTGGACAGCACGTCGAGCGCCGTCAGGCCGGTGCCTACGACAAGCACGCGGGCATCGGGCGCGATGGCCGCCAGCCTCGGCGTGTCCAGCGGATTGCCGACGATGCGCGGATGGCCGTCGTGCTCCGGCCGGAAAGGGGGCTGCAGGCGCGGCACCGGGTTGCCGGTGGCCACCACCAGCAGGTCGGCGGCGTATTCCGTGCCGCTCGCGGTGCGCACGGCCAGGCGCCCCTCGCGCAGGCCGGCCGAGACGGCGGTATCGCGCACGTGCGCGATGGTGGCGCCGGTGCGGGCGTTGGCCGCATGCGCCGCGACCTGCGAGGCCAGGAAGCGGCCGTAGTCGCTGCGCCGCAGGAACACGCACCCGCTGGGCAGCATGGCCTCAGGGTCGCGCTCCAGGATGCCGTCGGCCTCGCACCATGCGCGCAGCTCGCCGGGACGGGCCGGATCGATGGCGTGGGGCTCCAGCGGGCCGTTCAGGCGGTGGTCCGGATCGGTGGCGGAATAGGCCAGCCCGCGCCCGGGTTCGGCACGCGGCTCGACGATCAGGATGTCGAGCGCCGAGTTGCCGTAGCGGCTGAGCAGGATGGCGAACGACGCGCCGCTCAGCCCGCCTCCCACGATGACCACCCGGCGCCGCGCGCCCGGGCTGCCGGGGTCTGCATGATCGATGGCCGGCAAGCCTTGCATGGAACGCGCTCCTGGATCCCCGTCGGAGCCAGGATGCTAAGGGAGGGCGACCCGCCTGTCCAGCCGGCGCGGTAAGAGCCGGCGCGCATCCCGGGACGGCGCCGTCGCCGCCGGGCAACGAATCAACCGCCTCTTGGCGGAACATCGCGCCCGGCCGCCTTGAACGCATACTCGAAATCCAGTTCGCGCACGCCATGGGAAATCATCCACTGCAGCGTCGCAAGCAGCACGGCCAGCGCGAGATCGGTATTCTTGATCAGACTGGCGTAGAAATCCTCGGACGGCTTGACCCCGCCGAACTCGGTGAAGCGCAGCGGCAGGTCGACATCCCCATGCAGCAGGCGGGAGCGGAAGTTGTAAGCCGCCGAGAACGCCTTGCGGTTCTGTTCGCGCCGGCCCAGCAGGGCCTCGGTCTTGCCCAGCAGCTGGTCGGACAGGCCTTCGCGGCCCCGGGCGTACAGCGCTTCCAGCCCCATGAGTATCCACACCAGGTCGATGGAGCTGTTTTCTTCCAGGCTGGCCGTCGTCAGGTGGCTGACCGCCGCCAGCGCCCGGCCCAGCGGCCCCCGGCCGATGCCATCCTTGAGCGCGCCCGAGGCGCGCAGCCATTCCCAGGCCGGACGGAATTCCGGCGGGGACAACCTGGGCCACCCCGCTGCCCGCGAGGCCTGGTGCGCCCAGAACAGATGCTCGGCGAAAAAGGGCGCCGCGCCCTCGACCCGCCGGCCGCCGGCGAAGGCGTGGCCGGCGGCCGCCGACAGCGCCCCCGGCCGGACGATGTTGGCCAGCATCAGCGCGGTATTGGCTTCCAGCCGCAGGCAGGCCAGCGCGTCCTGCTCGCTCCAGCGCAGCAATTCCTGTTCGGACAGGGCCGCCACCGCTTCCGGGGAGGCCTCTCCCCGGATGGATTCCAGACAGGCCCGGCCGTCGGTTTCCAGCACCAGCAGCCGGTAGCGCCGCGAGGGCACGGGCGGCTGCCACAGGCCACGCAGCAGCGGTTCGTCCGCGGGATCGCCCCCCACCCGCAGGCGCAGGGGCGCCCCGCCGAACACCGGGTCCAGCGGATCCAGCACGCCCAGGGACTGCCATTCATCCAGGGCCCGGTCCTGCAGGCGGCGCTGCGCGTCGTCCTCTGCCCGGGGCACCATGATGGGCAGCGCAAGCGTGAGGTCGAGGGCCATAGCGGGAGACGCAGGCTCACCCCTGCGCATGCTCCATTCTGGCCAGCATTTGTTCTGCCGCATCCCAGGGAAGCCGCCGGTTACTGTCTCGCATTTTTTGTAGAGCGGCCCTGGCGACCCCTACACTGATTCGCCCTTCCACTACCATCTGTTCGATCAACCAAAGCGTCCCCTTGACAGGGACGCGCTCGACTTGTGCCGCCCGTCTCAGTGCGGCATCGCCCGTCAACAAGGGGCATTGCTCGGCCTCTGCCAGGGCAAGCGCCGACAAATCGTTGCGCCCCGTACCTGTCCGATGATGTGTCTGCGACAGTTGCAGGACGCGCTCGACTATCCGAGGCGCAAGCGGCCGGACTTGTAGCCCCAGGGCACACATGTAGGTGTAGTCGCCCTCGAGTTCTTCGACATATAGCAGATCAGGCACGGCAAACTGGCAGCCCAGACTGAACATGGGCGCCACCAGGTCGCCCACTTCGATGTCCATCAGGATATTGGCGTCACTGATCAACAGCAGCATGCCCGCCCTCCATGGAGCGGATCTGCCGGAATACTTTCAAAGGCATGCGCATCAGCTCCGCCGCCTTGGATTCCCCGATGTAGTCTTCTGCCAGTGCGTGAAAAACCAGCTGTTCGAAAAGATGCGCCCTTTCTGAAGGAAAAGGATTTCCAGGTTCATGGCGAGACCAGCCTTTCTTGCTGAAGAACCTGGCCTGAGCCTCACGGTAGGCGGGTGTAATGATGCCCAGATGCAAGGCCCGATAGAGGATGCCGGACATGGACAAGCCGAACTCTTCCTTCAGCAAGCCCAGTTCTTTCAACTCGATCGCATTGCGGCGCGTGCCAAGCTCTTGCCTTACCGAGGCACGCGGAAGCAAGAAGGCCCCGGCAAAGCGGTTGCAGGCCTTTTCCTCATCGAGGTCGTCCGACAGGCGATCTTTGAGCATCAGATGGCCGAGCTCATGCGCCAACGTGAATCGTTGGCGATCCCCAGGCCAACGACGGCCGACCACGACAATAGGCATGCCGTTGACATGAGCGGCTAAGCCATCGAACTTGTTATGTTCGTCCGCATCGATCATGAAAACACGGATGCCATTCGTTTCCAGGACGTCGATCAGATCCGGAATCGGATCAAAGCCCAGGTTCCAGGCGGTACGAACGCGATCGGCCACGTCCTCGATCTGGTCTAGATCCACGACGCTCCCTGGCAACCCCGAGACCGGCGTAAAGGCCTCCACGGGGGGACGCGGAAAGAGATTCTCCAGTTCGATGCGACGCTCGATCTGGTCGGTGACTTCATGCGTGATCGTATCGAGCTGCTTCTTGGGCAGCCTGCTGCGCTTGCGGTATTCAATCCCCTCGAGCGCAACGGTTTCCGGGCGAAAGAAGTATTCGGTACGTACCTTCAGCGTCCGAGCCAACTTGAGAAGGATGTCGCTGGACGGCACGGCATGGCCGTCTTCGTATTTTTTGATCGAGGCATGAGAAACGCCGACCTGCTCGCCCAAGTCCCGCAGGGATAGCCCTGCTGCTTTGCGAGCCCGATGGAGTCGAGTGCAGAACATGGCTGTCTTCCAGGAGGGGTAAGGCAAGGTTTACAAAACTACCTATTTTAGCCATTTTTGTAAACCTTGCGGCCCAACCTTACCCCCGAACATCTTCGCTACCCCGACCATCTGGACTCGCTGAACACCGCAGCGGGAGGCTGGACCGCCACTTGTGCGCAGAAAAAGCCTCTGCTCATCAGAGGCAGAGGCCGATTCCAACGATGAAAGCTGCGTCAGGACCGAAGCAGAACGGTTAGAACGGAATATCGTCGTCCATGTCCGACAAGTTGGCCGGCGCGCTGGCGGCGGCGGCTCCCGAGGCTGCGGCGGGACGCTGGGGCGCCTGGCGGGCAGGGGGGCGGTTGCCGCCGCCCGACGATTCGCCGTAGCCGCCCCCGCCATAACCGCCGCCTTCGCCGCCCGAGTCGCGCCCGCCCAGCATTTGCATCTGGTCGGCGACGATTTCGGTGGAATAGCGGTCGGCGCCGGTTTCCTTGTCCTGCCACTTGCGGGTCTTGAGGCGGCCTTCGACGTAGACGGCGCGGCCCTTGCGCAGGTATTCGCCGGCGATTTCGGCCAGGCGGTTGTAGAACACCACGCGGTGCCATTCGGTTTCTTCGCGGCGCTCGCCGGAGGCCTTGTCCTTCCATTGGGAGGTGGTGGCGATGGAAACGTTGCAGATGGCTGCGCCGTCCGGGCTGTAGCGGACCTCGGGGTCGCGCCCGAGGTTGCCGACGAGGATGACTTTGTTGACCGATGCCATGGCGAGCTCCTGTTCGTGTGGGGTGCCGGCGCCGGCACCCGGGTAATCGTAAGCGGGCGGTGGGCGCGGCGCCGCCGCGCTGCCGGGCGGCGCGGGACGGCGCCGCGCCCGGCTGGCGTATCGCTCCGGGATGCCGGCGCATCCCTGGAACGGGACGCCAGGCCCTGTCGGGAAACTATTATCGACGATAACGCTGGGGCGTCCAATCGGCCGCGCCTCGAATGTCCCACCCCGCCGCGCCGCGGAACCGCCGCGTCGTGCCCGGCGCCGGGCGCCCGGGCCCCGGACCGCCGGACGCCCGCCCCGACCCGGGCGCGGACGCCCGCCCGCATGGACCCGCCGGCAGGCCCCGGCGGCCGCCCTCAGGCCAGCGGCCGCAGCTTCCAGCCCACGGCCAGCCAGGCGGCCGCCAGCACGGCCGCGAACACGAAGACCGCCGACGGACCGCCGTGCGAGGCCAGCCAGCCGCCCAGCACCCCGCCGGAGAACAGCCCGGCGGCCTGGGAGGTGTTGTAGAAGCCCAGCGCCAAGCCCTTGAATTCGGGGGGCGCCACGCGGGACACCAGGGACGGCTGCAGGGCTTCCAGCACGTTGAAGGCCACAAAAAAGCCCGTGAGCGCCGCCGCCAGCGGCAGGAAACCGCCGCTGGCCAGCGGCAACGCCGCACAGACCAGCACCAGCCACGCCACCGCCGCCCGCAGCGCGCCGCGATGGGCGCGGCGCTTCTCGGCGGCGAAGACCGCCGGCACCATCAATACGAAAGAGGCCAGGATGACCGGCAGGTAGACCTTCCAGAGATCGCGGGCGTCCAGCCCGCCGACCCGCGCCAATAAGGCCGGCACCACCACGAACAGCGACACCTGGATGAAGTGCAGACAATAGACGCCGAAATTCAGCCGCAGCAGGTCGGGATGCCACAGCACCTGGCGCGGACGCGCCGGCCGGACCGGCGCGGGCCCGCGCGGCACCACCGGCACGGCCCAGCGCGCCACCGCCATGCAGGCCAGGCCCAGGCAGGCAATGGTCCAGAACAGGCCGGACAGGCCGCCCCAGCCCACCAGCACCGGCGCCAGCACCAGCGAGGCGGCGAAGGACAGGCCGATGGAACCGCCTACCATGGCCATGGCGCGGGTGCGGACTTCGTCGCGGGTGGAGTCGGCCAGCCAGGCCGTGACGGCCGCCGAAATGGCGCCCGCGCCCTGGATGGCGCGCCCGACGGTGATCCAGAACACGTCGGGCGCGCGGGCACAGACGATGCTGCCGGCCACGAACAGGGCCAGGCCGGCCAGGACCACGGGGCGCCGCCCCCAACGGTCCGAGGCCAGCCCGAAGGGAATCTGCATGAAGGCCTGCGTCAGCCCGTACATGCCCAGCGCCAGACCCACCCGGGCGGGGTCCTCGCCCCCGGGCAGGCCGCGCGCGGCCACCGCGAAGACCGGCAGCAGCAGGAACAGGCCCAGCATGCGGCAGGCGAACAGGCCAGCCAGCGCGACGCTGGCGCGGCGCTCGGCGGGGGTTAGTCTGGGAGAGGGGGCAGCCGGCATGAAAACGGAAGCAGGGGCGGCGGGCGAAGGCCACGGGGGCCGCGGGTTGACGGAACGGCCGGGCCGCGCGGGCGGAAGGGCCGGCCGGGCAAGGCGCGCGGCGATGTTCGGCGCGCTATAGTACCAAGTTGACCTTCGAATTTGCTGAAAGCCCGGCCGCGCCTTGCGGCGGCGGGGCCGACGGCCGGCCCAATGGACGAAATCCGCATCCGGGGTGCCCGCACCCACAACCTGAAGAACGTGTCGCTGGACCTGCCCCGCCACCGGCTGGTGGTGGTCACGGGCCTGTCCGGCTCGGGCAAGTCCTCGCTGGCCTTCGACACCCTGTACGCCGAGGGCCAGCGCCGCTACGTCGAAAGCCTGTCGGCCTACGCGCGGCAGTTCCTGCAGCTCATGGACAAGCCCGACGTCGACCTGATCGAAGGCCTGTCGCCGGCAATTTCCATCGAGCAGAAGGCGGCCGGGCACAACCCGCGCTCCACCGTCGGCACCATTACCGAGATCCACGACTACCTGCGCCTGCTGTACGCGCGCGTCGGCACGCCCTATTGCCCGGAGCACGGCCTGCCGCTGGCCGCGCAAAGCGTGGGCCAGATGGTGGACGCGGTACTGGCCTGGCCGGCCGAGACCCGCATGGCGATCCTGGCGCCGCTGGCGCGCGCCCGCAAGGGCAGTTTCGAGGACGAATTCGCCGGCCTGCAGGCCCAGGGCTACGTGCGGCTGCGGATCGACGGCGCCATGGTCGAGCTCGACGGCCTGGGCCCGCTGCGCAAGAACGAAAAGCACGACATCGACGTCGTCGTCGACCGCCTGCGCGTGCGGCCCGAAGGCAAGCAGCGCCTGGCCGAAAGCTTCGAGACCGCGCTGGCGCTGGCCGACGGGCGGGTTATCGCGCTGGACATGGACAGCGGCCGGGAACACACTTATTCCAGCCGCTACGCCTGCCCGGTGTGCAGCCACAGCCTGCCGGAGCTCGAACCGCGGCTGTTCAGCTTCAACAATCCCGTGGGCGCCTGCCCGGCCTGCGACGGCATCGGCCAGGTGGGCTACTTCGACCCCAAGCGGGTGGTCGCCTTCCCGGAGCTTAGCCTGGCGTCGGGCGCCATCCGCGGCTGGGACCGCCGCAACGCCTTCACGCATTCGCTGCTGACCAGCCTGGCCGCGCACTACGGCTTCGACATCGAGACCCCGTTCGAGGACCTGCCCGAGGCGCTGCGCGACAAGGTACTCAACGGCTCGGGCGACGAGGAGATTTCCTTCGTCTACCTGAACGAAAAGGGCCGCAGCACCGTGCGCCGGCACGCCTTCGAGGGGGTGCTGCCCAACCTGGAGCGGCGCTGGAAGGAAACCGATTCCAGCGCGGTGCGCGAAGAGCTCGGCAAGTACCGGGCGGTCAAGACCTGCCCGGCCTGCGGCGGCTCGCGGCTGCGGCCCGAGGCGCGCCACGTGCGCATCGGCGACGACGCGCTGCCCGGGGCCCCCGGCGAGGAGCGCGGCCTGGCCATCTACCAGGTCGAGGCCATGCCGCTGTCGGCCTGCCTGGAATGGTTCCGCCGCCTGGAGCTGGCCGGGGCCAAGCAGGAAATCGCGCAGCGCATCGTGCGCGAGATCGAGGCGCGGCTCAGCTTCCTGAACAACGTGGGGCTGAACTACCTGTCGCTGGACCGCAGCGCCGACACCATCTCGGGCGGCGAGGCCCAGCGCATCCGGCTGGCCAGCCAGATCGGCTCGGGCCTGACCGGCGTCATGTACGTGCTCGACGAGCCTTCCATCGGCCTGCACCAGCGCGACAACGACCGCCTGATCGCCACCCTGCAGCACCTGCGCGACCTGGGCAACAGCGTGATCGTGGTCGAGCACGACGAGGACATGATCCGCCAGGCCGACTGGGTGGTCGACATGGGGCCGGGCGCGGGCGAACACGGCGGCCGGGTGGTGGCCCAGGGCACGCCGGCCGGCGTGCAGGCCGACCCGGCCTCGCTCACCGGCCGGTACCTGAGCGGCGCGCGCGCCATCCCCGTACCGGACCGCCGCGAGGTCGGCCCGGAGCAATCCTGGCTGGAGCTGCGCGGCTGTTCGGGCAACAACCTCAAGAATGTGGACCTGCGCATTCCGGCGGGGCGCCTGGTCTGCGTCACCGGCGTGTCCGGCTCGGGCAAGTCCACGCTGGTCAGCGACACGCTGGCCACGGCCGTCTCGCGCGCCCTGCACCATGCGCAGGCCGAGCCCGCGCCCTACGACAGCCTGGACGGCCTGGAGCACTTCGACAAGATAATCAACGTCGACCAGAGCCCCATCGGCCGCACCCCGCGCAGCAACCCCGCCACCTACACCGGCCTGTTCACGCCCATCCGCGACCTGTTCGCGGGCGTGCCGGAAGCGCGCGCGCGCGGCTATGACCCGGGGCGCTTCAGCTTCAACGTCAAGGGCGGGCGCTGCGAGGCCTGCCAGGGCGACGGCGTGGTCAAGGTCGAGATGCACTTCCTGCCCGACATGTACGTGCCCTGCGACGTCTGCCACGGCAAGCGCTACAACCGCGAGACGCTGGAGATCCGCTACCGCGGCCGCAACATCAGCGACGTGCTGGACCTGACGGTGGAGCAGGCGCTGGAATACTTCGACTCGGTGCCGGCCATCGCGCGCAAGCTGCACACGCTGGTGGACGTCGGCCTGTCGTACATCCGGCTGGGGCAGAGCGCCACCACGCTGTCCGGCGGCGAGGCGCAGCGCGTGAAGCTGTCGCAGGAACTGTCCCGGCGCAGCACGGGGCGCACGCTGTACATACTGGACGAGCCCACCACAGGCCTGCATTTCCACGACATCGAGCTGCTGCTCAAGGTGCTGAACCAGCTGGTGGACGCGGGCAACACGGTGGTCATCATCGAACACAACCTGGACGTGATCAAGACGGCGGACTGGGTGATCGACATGGGCCCGGAAGGCGGCGACGGCGGCGGGCGCATCGTCGTCCAGGGCTCGCCGGAGGCGGTGGCCGCGGACCCCGCCAGCCACACCGGCCGCTATCTGGCCAAGGCCCTGGCCCGCAAGCCCGCGGCCTGACGGAGGACGCCATGTACACCCTCATCATCGGCAACAAGAACTATTCGTCGTGGTCGCTGCGCCCCTGGCTGGCGCTGCGCACGGCCGGCATCGCCTTCGAGGAAAGGCGTTACGGCCTGTTCACCGAGGAATTCGCGCGCGAGGTCGGGCGCGTCAACCCCGCCGGGCTGGTGCCGGTACTGCTGGACGGCGGCTTCGCGGTCTGGGATTCGCTGGCCATCTGCGAATACGCCGCCGAAGCCTACCCCGAGCGGCAGCTTTGGCCGGCCCAGGCCCAGGCCCGCGCCCGCGCGCGTTCGCTGGCGGCGCAGATGCACAGCGGCTACGCGGCGCTGCGCCAGGCCCTGCCCATGAACATCGAGGCGCGGCTGCCGGGGCTGGACCTGCCGCCCCAGGCCCGGCAGGACATCACCCGCATCCAGGCCATCTGGCACGACACCCGCGCCGAGTTCGGCCAGGGCGGCCCCTTCCTGTTCGGCCGCTTTTCCATCGCCGACGCCTTCTACGCGCCGGTAGTCAGCCGCTTCGTCACCTACGGCGTGCCGGCCGCCGGCTCGGTGCGCGGGTACATGGACGCCGTCCTGGAACTGCCCGCCATGCAGGAATGGATGCGCGACGCGCGCGCCGAGGCCACCTTCGTGCCGCAGGACGAACCCTACCGCAGCCGCCGCTGACATACCCGCGGCGGGACGGCGCGGGGCGCGGGGTACGCGGCAAGCACGGCGCAGGACCGCCCGCCGACCGCCGCGCCCGGACCGCCCGGCTCAGCCCAGCGCCGCGGCGATGGCGCGCCCGACCTCGTCGGTGCTGGCCTTTCCTCCCAGGTCCGGCGTGCGCGTGCCCGCCTGGATGACCGTCTCGATCGCCTGCACGATGGCGTCGTGCGCCTCGCGGTAGGCGCCCTGGCCGTTGCCCAGGAAGTCCAGCATCATGGCCCCGGACCAGATCATGGCGATGGGGTTGGCGATGTTCTTGCCATAGATGTCGGGCGCCGAACCGTGCACGGGTTCGAACAGCGAGGGGAAATCGCGTTCCGGGTTGAGATTGGCCGAGGGCGCGATGCCGATGGTGCCGGCGCAGGCCGGCCCGAGGTCGGACAGGATGTCGCCGAACAGGTTGGAAGCGACCACCACGTCGAAGCGCTCGGGCGACAGCACGAAACGGGCCGCCAGGATATCGACGTGGTACTTGTCCCAGCGCACGTCGGGATAGCGGGCGGCCATCGCCTCGACGCGCTCGTCCCAGTAGGGCATGGTAATGGCGATGCCGTTGGACTTGGTGGCCGAGGTCAGGTGCTTCTTGGGGCGGCTCTGCGCCAGCTCGAAGGCGAATTTCAGCACGCGGTCCACGCCCACGCGCGTGAAGACCGATTCCTGCACCGCCATCTCGCGCTCGGTACCTTCGTACATGCGCCCGCCCACCGACGAATATTCGCCCTCGGTGTTCTCGCGCACCACGTAGAAATCGATGTCGCCGGGCTTGCGGCCAGCCAGCGGGCAATCCACGCCGCGCATCAGGCGCACCGGGCGCAGGTTGACGTACTGCTGGAAATCGCGCCGGAAGCGCAGCAGCGACCCCCACAGCGAAACGTGGTCGGGCACCGTGGCAGGCCACCCCACCGCGCCGAAGAAGATGGCCTCGAAAGGCTCGAGCTGCTCGCGCCAGTCGGCCGGCATCATCGTGCCGTGCTGCAGGTAGTAGTCGCAATGGGCCCAATCCATGGGAGTGAATTCGAGCCGTATCCCGAACTTGCGCGCCGCCGCCTCGACCACCCGCACGCCCTCGGGCGCCACTTCCTTGCCGATGCCGTCGCCCGCGATCAGGGCGATCTTGTGAGTCTTCATGTCCTGTCTGCCTGTGGAAATGCCGGGCGGCGACACGCCGCCCGGCCCGGGACGGCCATGATACCGCGCACGAACCGGGATATAGTTTCTTCCTGCATGATATGACTGAGCACGAATCATGAACAATTACCCTCTCGTCGACGATCTCCGACTGTTCTGCCTGGTCGCCGACAAGCAGAGCTTCGCCGCCTCGGCGCTGGCGCTGGGCGTGTCCAGGGCCTACGTCAGCAAGCGCATCGCGCTGCTGGAAAAGGGGCTGCAGGCGCGCCTGCTCCACCGCACGACCCGCAAGGTCGCCGTGACCGACGACGGCCACACGGTGTACCAGTGGGCCCGGCGCATCCTGGAAGACGTCGACCAGCTGCGCGAGGCCGTGAGCTCGGCCAAGACCACGCCGCGCGGGCCGCTGCGCATCTGCACCAGCTCCGGCTTCGGCCGCAACCACGTGGGGCCGGCGATTTCCGCCATGGCGCGCCGCTACCCGGAACTGGAATTCCAGCTGGAGCTGCTCGACCGCCCCGTCGACCTGGTGCGCGAGGGCTTCGACCTGGATATCCGCGTCGGCGCGGTCCGCGAGGACAGCCTGCTGGCCCGCCTCGTCGGTCGCAACGCCCGCGTGCTGTGCGCGGCGCCCGCCTACCTGGCGCGCCACGGCGCGCCGTCGGCGCTGGCCGACCTGGCCGGCCACCGATGCATCATGGTGCGCGAGCGCGACCAGGATTCCGCGCACTGGAAGCTGGACGGCCCGGACGGCGCGCGTACCGTCCGGGTGAGCGGCCCGCTATCGGTCAGCAACGGCGAGATCGCCCACCGCTGGGCCTTGGACGGCCACGGCATCATCCTGCGCTCGATCTGGGACGTGCAGCCCAGCCTGCGTAGCGGCGACCTGGTGCGGGTGCTGCCGGACTACCGGCAACAGGCGGACGTCTGGGCGGTGTACCCCTCGCGCCTGTCGACCTCCGCCAAGGTCCGGGTATGCGTGCAGTTCATGGAGGAATGGCTGGCCGGCCTGGGCTAAGGAAAGGCGGCGCATGGCGTGAACCGGGATTTGATCGGTAAGGTAAAAGACGCTATAAATGAAAATTATTCTTATCTTTGCCGGTTCCCCAGCGGGCGTCTTCTTCGGGTAAAGGGCACCTCTCATGCCGAGCGCGGAGTTTCCGGCGCAGCAAGCACTGCATGCCTTGTACAGCAATCATCACGGCTGGCTGTTCAAATGGCTGCGCCGGCGATTGGGAGATACGGCGGATGCGGCCGACCTGGCCCACGACACCTTCCTGCGCCTGTTGGTCAAGCCGGCCGCACGCGAGCTGGATAATCTCGCCGAGACCCGCGTCTATCTGCGCACAGTGGCCAACGGCCTTTGCGTGGACCTGTGGCGCCGAAGGCAAGTCGAACAAGCCTGGTCCGATACCCTGGCGGTGTTGCGTACCGACTACGAACCGTCGCCCGAGCAGCGTGCGATCGTTATCGAAACCCTGATGCAGATCGCCTGCGCGCTGAGCCGCCTGCCGGAAAAAGCCGCGCTGGCATTCGTCATGGCCCAGATCGACGGCGTGCGCTACCGGGACATCGCCGACGAGCTCGGCGTTTCGGAGCGCATGGTGAAGAAATATGTCGCCCAGGGCATGTTCCGGTGCGCACTGGCCGCCGGCGACCGGCCGGACTGACCCCCATGCCGGCCGCCATTCCTGCCATGCCCGGAACGGATGCCGACCTCTTGCAGCAGGCCGCCGAATGGTATGCGATCCTGCGCGCCGACGACGCCACCGACGAAGAGCGCCACCAATGGAAAGACTGGCTGGCCCGCGACCCGGCCCATGCGCAGGCCTGGCGGCGGATCGAGTCGGTAAGCCGCCGGTTCGCGTCGCTGCACGATGCCGGCGGCCCGCAGGCCGTCGTCGCGGGAGCCAAGGCCGCGCGGCGGATCGTCATGGGCCGGCGCAAGGTCCTCAGGAGCCTGGCCGGGCTGGCCGGCCTGGGGCTGGCCGGCTGGGCGGGCTGGCGGCATACGCCCATGCCGGCCCTGATGGCAGGGCTCGGCGCCGACTACCGCACCACTACCGGGCAACGCCGGGAAGTCCGCCTGGCCGACGGCACGCGCTTGTGGCTGAACACCCGTAGCGCGGTCGATATCGACTACGGGCCATCCCGACGGGCGATCACGCTGCTCGACGGCGAAATCCTCGTCGAAACCGCCAGGGACGAGGCGCGCCGGCCGTTCTACGTCTGGACTGGGTGTGGCCGCGTCGAGGCCCTGGGCACCCGGTTCACGGTGCGCCGGGAAGGCTCCGGGGCACGGGTGGATGTCCACGAAGGCCTGGTCGAGATCCGCAACCATGCGGGCCAGGTCCGGCGCGTGCCCGCCGGATACCGCGCACGGTTCGACGAAACCGCCATCGGCGCCATCGAAACGGCCGACCCGGCACGCGAAGCGTGGACACGCGGCATCGTCATGGCCAACGACCTCACCCTCCAGGCCCTGGCCGACGAACTGTCGCGCTACTGGCACGGCCACATACACGTCGCTCCCGAGGTGGCCGGCCTCAAAGTCATCGGCGTCTACCCCGCCGACGACGTCGGGCGGGCTCTGCACATGATCGCCAGCGAGCTGCCGGTCCGCGTGAGCCGGCCTTTGCCGTGGTGGACGACGCTGGCGCGGCGATAGCGGTCGACTCCGGCCAACCTTTTTTGCCGATCGGGTTCCCTTTTTTCCGTCTCGTCCGGGTATACGGATGAGAAGACCGAATCGGGAGGCTCGCCGACGGCGCCGGCCGGCGGCCCGGGGCGGCTTGCATCCGGGCCCGCCAACGAACCGGGAACGTGCGCAAACCCTTCGCTTCGGAAGGATCTTCTCCTCGATCACATTCCTGAGGAAGTCCACGCATGTCCAGCACGCCCGCCCATCGCCATTCGTCCGAACCGTACCGGCACATCCCGGAAACTCTCCGCTCCCGATCCCGCCCGCCGGAAAACCGGCTGGCCCGCGTCCTTCGCCAGGCCATGGCCGGCGTGCTGCTGGGCAGCGGCGCGGCCATGGCCGCCCATGCCCAGCCGGCCGCCGAGACCGCCGAGGCAACGGCGGGCAGCGTGCGCCGCTACGACATTCCCGCGGGCCCGCTGTCGGAGGCCGTCAACCAGCTCGCGGCAGCCTCCCGCGTCTATCTGACCGGCTCGGGAGCGCTGACGGCGGGCAAGACCACTCCCGGGCTCCACGGCACCTATACCGTATCCGAAGCCTTCTCCGCATTATTGGCGAGCACGGGTCTCGAAGCGGTCCGCACGGGCGACGGGCAATATGCGCTCAGGCAGGCGGCGGCCGGCACGGTACCCACGCTGGCACCCCTGCGCGTGGTCGGCAGCGACGAAACCGCCACGGGTGTGCTGGAAGGGTACATCGCCCGGCGCGCAATCACGGCCACCAAGACGGATACTCCCATCGCCGAGACGCCGCAATCGGTGTCGGTAGTAGTGCGCGACCAGATCGTCGACCAGGGCGCCAACAACCTTCGCGAAGCGCTCCAGTACACGCCCGGCATCGTCGGCACCGAAACCGGCGATGTTCCCACCTTCGCCATCAGAGGCTTCAACGCCTACGGCGATACGGGTAGCTTCTACCTGGACGGCACCAAGTATGCGACCAACATGTACCAGGGGCAGCCGGAACTGTATGGGCTGGAGCGCATAGAACTGCTGCGCGGCCCGGCGTCGATTCTATACGGCACCAGCAGCCCCGGGGGGGTCATCAACATGGTCAGCAAGCGCCCCACCCTGATCCCCTTGCACCAGCTGAACGTGGAATACGGCGGCTTCGACCGCAAGACGGTGTCGGGGGACTTCGGCGGCAGGCTGACCGACGACGGCGCATGGTCCTACCGCTTGACCGGCCTGATGCAAGACAGCGATACGTCGGTGCAGCACGTGCCCGACGACCGCACCTTCCTCGCGCCGGCACTGACGTGGGCGCCGTCCGACGACACCTCGCTAACCCTGCTGGCCAGCTACCGCAAGACCCGCACCCGCTATCTGTATGGTTTGCCTTCCGCCGGCACGCTGGAAGCGACCGCCAGCGGGAAGATCCCCCGCCGCCGTTTCATCGGCGACCCGGACCACGACCGCTATGACGAAGAGGCCTATTCGGCCGGCTATCTGCTGAAGCACCGCCTATCCGGCCGCGTACAGTTCTCGCAGACCCTGCGCTACGAAAAATCGCGCACGAACCTGGACTACGCGACCTATCGCAGCTATGCCGACGCGGCCGGCAGCGTCATCAACCGCGGGTTTTCCGCCCGCACCATCGATGCGCACGCGCTGGCCCTGGACTCGAACGCGACGATCGACTGGGGCACGGACGCCTTCGCCAACAAGACGCTGGTCGGGTTCGACTACGTCAAGCAGCACCAGGACGACGGCCGCTGGAACTACGACATCAGCCCCCTCGATGTCTACGACCCGGGATACGGCGTCTCCTTGACGCGCTACCGCACCAGCGTGGCGGCGCAGAAGCTGTTCAAGGAGAACATGGGCGTCTACCTGCAGAACCAGGCCAGGATATCGGAACGCTGGGTGGCTCTGCTGGGCGGACGCTACGACTGGGCGCGCATCGGAAATTCACCCTACAGCGGCGAGGAAGACTGGACCATCGAAAAAAGCGAGAAGTTCACCGGCCGGGTCGGCTTCGTGTACCTTGCCGACAACGGCCTGGCCCCCTATGCCAGCTTCAGCCAGTCGTTCGAACCCGCCTCGGGCGTCGATCGCAACGGCAGGCAATTCAAGCCCACGGAAGGAGAGCAGTACGAGGTCGGGATACGCTACCCGCCCACGGACAGCGATACGCAGGTTACGGCATCCGTCTACCAACTGACCCAGAAGAACATCCTGACCGCCGATTCCGTCGATCCCGACTACTCGGCGCAGACCGGCAAGGCCCGTTCGCGGGGCTTCGAGCTCGAGGCCAAGGCCAGGCTGGCGGGCAACCTGACCGTTACCGCGGGATATGCGTATACGCTCACCAAGGTGCTGGAAAGCCGCTACGACGGAGAAAAGGGGCGCCAGCTGCCGTTCACGCCGCGCCATCAATTCTCGCTCTGGGTGATCTACGACAACCTGCTCGGCGTCCACGGCCTGAAGGTGGGCGGCGGGGCACGCTACGTGGGCTCGAGCAAGGGCTTCTACTACGTCGATGCGGACGTGCGGCCCTACACGCTCTTCGATGCAATGGCGAGCTACGCCGCCGGCCCCTGGAAATTCGCCCTGAATGTGCGCAACGTCGCCAACAAGCGCTATGTATCGAACTGCACCTACGGCTGCTTTTACGGGGAACCGCGCACGGTGACGGGAACGGTCAGCTATACCTGGTAGCGCCGCGCGCCGGTTGCCGGACCATCCGGGATCCGGCCCGGCAACCGCCGGCACGGACCGGAACTCCGCATGAGCCCTAGTACGGCGGCTCCATGCGGAACAGCCGGCCATGCTCGAGCATGGCGTAGCGGTCGGTCATGCCCGCGATGTAGTCGGCGATGGCGCGGGCCTGCTGGCCGGCGTCGCCGCGGCGGTAATCCGGCGGCAGCAGGCGGGGGTCCGACAGGAAGGCGGTGAACATGTCGCGCACGATGCGGCGCGCCTTGTTCGTCATGCGCACCACCTTGTAGTGCCGGTACAGGTTGTCGAACAGGAAGCGCTTGAGCGCGTCCGCCTCGCGCCGGATGTCGTCGGAGAAAGCCGCCAGCGGGCCGGCGCGCCGCACCGCGTCGACGTCGGCCGGCGCCGCCGCCGCGATGCGCGCGGCCGTGGTGGCGGTGAGGTCGACGATCAGGGTATTGATCATGCGGCGGATGGTTTCCGACACGCCGCGCCGCACGGACAGCCCCGGGTATTCGTCCAGCACGCTGGCGTAATGGCGCGCGAAGATGTCGACCTCGCGCAGCTGCTCCAGGGTGAGCAGCCCCGAGCGCATGCCGTCGTCCACGTCGTGGTTGTTGTAGGCGATCTCGTCGGCCAGGTTGGCGATCTGCGCCTCCAGCGAAGGCTGAGTGCGCTCCAGGAAGCGGCGGCCGACCTCGCCCAGCTGGCGCGCATGCGCCGCCGAGCAGTGCTTGAGTATGCCCTCGCGGGTCTCGAAGCACAGGTTCAGGCCGTTGAAGCCGGCATAGCGCTCCTCGAGCTCGTCGACCACCCGCAGGCTCTGCAAGTTGTGCTCGAAGCCGCCCGCGCCGGGGGCGAGCTCGCGCATGCAGGCGTTGAGTTCGTCCTGCCCCGCATGGCCGAAGGGCGTGTGCCCCAGGTCGTGCGCCAGCGAAATGGCCTCGGTCAGGTCTTCGTTCAGGCCCAGGCTGCGCGCCAGGGTGCGGGCGATCTGCGCGACTTCCAGGCTGTGGGTCAGGCGGGTGCGGAAGAGATCGCCCTCGTGGTTGACGAAGACCTGGGTCTTGTATTCGAGCCGCCGGAAGGCGTTGGCGTGGATGATGCGGTCGCGGTCGCGCTGGAATTCGCTGCGGTTGGCGGGCGCGGGCTCGGCATGCCGCCGCCCGCGCGTGCGGGCGGGGTCGCAGGCATAAGCGGCGAGCCGGCTCACCGTCATTGCACCGTGCGGGCGAGCACCGCGCGCACGGCGGCGTCGGGCGCGGCGCGGGTGACGGCCTGGCCGATGGCCGGCAGCAGCACGAAGCGGATCTCGCCCGCCTCGGCCTTCTTGTCCACCCGCATCAGCTCGAGCCAGCGGTCGGCGCCGCCCAGGTCCGGCGCGGCCGTCGGGCAGCCGATGGCCGCCACCAGCGCGCGCGCGCGACGCACGGCGTCGGCCGGCAGGCCGCAGACCTCGGCGGACAGTTCGGCGGCCTGCACCATGCCGCAGCCCACGGCCTCGCCGTGCAGCCACTGGCCGTAGCCCAGGCCGGCCTCGATGGCATGGCCGAAGGTATGGCCGAAATTCAGGATGGCCCGCAGGCCCGACTCGCGCTCGTCCTGCGACACCACCTGCGCCTTGAGCTCGCAGGAGCGGCGGATGGCATGGGCCAGGGCCTGCGGCTCCAGGCCGCGCAGGTCGGCGGCGTGCGCCTCGCACCAGGCGAAGAAATCCGGGTCCAGGATGAGCCCGTACTTGATGACCTCGGCCAGCCCGGCGGCCACCTCGCGCGCCGGCAGCGTGCCCAGGACGTCGGTGTCGATCTCGACGGCCACCGGCTGGTAGAAGGCGCCGATCATGTTCTTGCCCAGCGGGTGGTTGACCGCCGTCTTGCCGCCGACGGACGAATCGACCTGGGCCAACAGGGTGGTCGGCACCTGCAGGAAGCGGATGCCGCGCATGTAGACCGCGGCGGCGAAGCCCGCCATGTCGCCGATGACGCCGCCGCCCAGCGCCACCAGCAGCGCCCGGCGGTCCAGCTGGTTTTCCAGCAGGGCGTCGAAAATGCGGTTCAGCGTCTGCCAGTCCTTGTTGGCCTCGCCGTCGGGCAGCTCGATGCACAGCACCCGCTTGCCGGTGCGTTCCAGCGCCTGGCGCGCGCGGGCGCCGTACAGCCCGTTGACGCGGGGGTTGGTGACCAGCGCGATGGCGGTGGCGTCGGGCGGCACCGCCTCGTCCAGGCGGTCGAGGCGGCCGGGGCCGATGCGGATGGGGTAGCGTCCCCCGGGGGTGTCGACGTCGACGACGTTCATGGGGCAATCTCGTTTTTCGCAGGCCTTCAGGGCCGACAGCAGGGTTTTGACCAGGTGGGAGACCGGGGCCGAGCCGGTGTCCACCACCAGGTCGGCCACTTCCTGGTAGAAGGGCTCGCGGCCGGCCAGCAGCTCGGCCAGCCGGCCGCGCGGGTCGCCGGTGGCCAGCAGGGGCCGCCCGCGGTCGCGGCAGGTCCGGCGGTGCAGCTCGTCCACGTGGGCGCGCAGGTAGACGACGATGCCGCGCTCGCGCAGCCGGCGCCGGTTCTCGGGCGCGATGACCGCCCCGCCGCCGGTGGCCAGCACCACGCCCCGGCGCTGCGTGGCCTCGTCGAGCACCGCAGCCTCGCGGCGCCTGAAGCCGGCCTCGCCCTCGATCTCGAAGATGACGGGAATGCGCACGCCGCAGCGGGCCTCGAGCTCGTGGTCGAGGTCGACGAACTCGCGCCCCAGCGCCCGCGCCAGCCCCCGGCCGATGGTGGTCTTGCCCGCGCCCATCATGCCCACCAGGAAGACCGGCAGGTCGTCGGGCAGGCCCGCGGCCAGGCGGCCCGCGCCGGGGGCGCAGGGCGTCGCCCCGGCGGGCTCGCAGGCGGGCAGGGGGGAATCGGCGTTCATGGCGGCATTATCCCACCGCGGGAAGTTGTCCGGGCGCTACACTGCACGATCCGGTTACAGAAACCTCCCGCCTTCCCGGAGGTCCATGGAGAACAGCCCTTAAAATCGCTGGCGATGAGCAAAACCCCCTCCCATCCCTCCAAGCGCTCCGATCCCGCCCCCGGCGGCTCACCCATCGCGAGATTCTTCGTCAAGGCCGGCATCCTGTTCGCGGGCCTGGGCCTGTGCGGGGTGCTGCTGGGCGGCATGGCGCTGGCGCTGGCCTGGCCCAACCTGCCGGACCTGCACGCCATGACCGACTACCGGCCGCGCGTGCCCCTGCGCATCTACACCTCCGACCGGGTGCTGATCGGCGAGTTCGGCGAGGAACGCCGCAACGTGCTGCGCTTCAACGAGATCCCGGACGTCATGAAGTCGGCGGTGCTGGCCGCCGAGGACGACCGCTTCTACCAGCACGGCGGCATAGACTGGATGGGCGTGGCGCGCGCCGGCCTGGCCAACCTGATCAGCATGTCCAAGAGCCAGGGCGCCAGCACGATCACCATGCAGGTGGCGCGCAATTTCTACCTGTCGTCGGAAAAGACCTGGTCGCGCAAGTTCTACGAACTGCTGCTCACGTTCAAGATCGAGGCCAACCTGACCAAGGACCAGATCCTCGAGCTCTACATGAACCAGATCTACCTGGGGCACCGGGCGTATGGCTTCGCGGCGGCGTCGCGCACCTACTTCGGCAAGCCGCTGGGCGAGATCACCGCGGCCGAGGCCGCCATGCTGGCCGGCATCCCCAAGGCGCCGTCGCGCTTCAACCCCATCGCCAACAAGCCGCGCGCCGAGCTGCGGCAGCGCTACGTGCTGGGGCGCATGCACTCCCTGGGCTACCTGACCGACGAGGAATACCAGGCGGCCCTGGCCCAGCCCGTGGTCATCAAGCCGGCCGCCGGCACCCCCACGGGCGGCTATGCCATCCACGGCGAATACCCGGCCGAGCTGGCCCGCCAGCTGCTCTACAACGTCTACCAGGACAACGTCTATTCCCGCGGCCTGAACATCTACACCACCATCAACTCCAAGGACCAGGAAACCGCCTATCGCTCGCTGCGCGACGGCGTGCTCGACTACACGCGGCGCGCGCCCTACCCGGGCCCCGAAGCCCAACTGGACCTGCCCGAGAACATCGAGGCCGACGCCGCGAAGCTGGACGAGTTCCTCGACGGGGTCTTCGACAAGTATCCCGACAGCGACGACCTCCTGACCGGGGTCGTGCTGTCGGCCAGTCCCGCCGCGATCAAGGTGGCGCGCAGCTCGCGCGAGATCATCACGGTCGACGACAAGAAGTCCCTGGCGGTGGTGGCCCGCGCCCTGAACGACAAGGCCAAGCCCGAGGCCCGGCTGCGCCGCGGCTCCGTGGTCTACCTGCACAAGAACGGCGAGGTCTGGGAAGTCATCAACATGCCCGCGGTGCAGGCCGCCTTCGTGTCCATGTCGCCGCAGGACGGCAGCGTGCGCGCCATGGTGGGCGGCTTCGACTTCAACCGGGGCGACTTCAACCGCGTGACCCAGGCCTGGCGCCAGCCGGGCTCCAGCTTCAAGCCCTTCATCTACGCCGCCGCGCTCGAGCGCGGGCTCACGCCGGCCACCCAGATCTCCGACATGCCGTTCACGCTGACGGCGGCGCAGACCGGCTCCAAGGCCTGGAACCCCAAGAACTACGGCGGCCGCTACGAGCCCATGCTGACCATGCGGCAGGCACTCTACCGCTCCAAGAACATGGTGTCGATCCGCATCCTGCAGGCCATCGGCCCGCAGTACGCGCAGGACTACGTCAGCCGCTTCGGCTTCGACAAGTCGCGCCAGCCGGCGGTCCTGCCCATGGCGCTGGGCGCCGGCTCGGTCACCCCGCTGCAGCTGGCGGGCGGTTACTCGGTGTTCGCCAACGGCGGCTATCGCGTCACGCCCTACCTGGTCGACCGCGTCACCGACAGCACCGGCCGCATCCTGATGCAGGCGCGGCCCACCATCGCCGGCGACGCCGCGGCGCGCGCCATCGACCCGCGCACGGCCTTCGTCATGGACGACCTGCTGCGCGGCGTGGCGACCTCCGGCACGGCGGCCCGCGCGCGGCAGGTGCTCAAGCGCGGCGACATCGCCGGCAAGACCGGCACCACCAACGAATCGGTGGACGCCTGGTTCGCGGGCTACACGCCGTCCCTGGTGGGCATCGCCTGGCTGGGCTACGACCAGCCGCGCTCGCTGGGCGCGCGCGAGACCGGGGGCGGGGTCGCCCTGCCCATCTGGCTCGCCTACATGCGGGAAATGCTCAAGGGCGTGCCCGAGCAGAAGCGCACCCAGCCCGACGGGCTGGTCACCGACGGCGGGGAATACTACTTCGCCGAATTCCCGCCGGGGCAGGCAGTGGCCCGCGTGGGGCTGCCGGAGCCCGACACGCTGGGCGAGTTCCTGAACAACCTGGTGGGCGGCGACGACGAAGACGAGCCGCCGGCGCCGGCCCCCGCGCCCAGCCGGCCCTGGCAGAACCCCGTCGAGTTCTGACGGGCAGCGGCCCGCCGCGGCGGGCCGCGAAGCGCACCCGCAACCGGCCGGCGCGCGGCTCTTTTCGGGGCCGGCGGGCCCTAGAGACGCACCGCCACCGGAACGCCGGCGGCGGCGGAGCAGACCTGCGACAGGGCGTCGGCCAGCGCCGGCCCGCCCCGCGTGTCGCGCCACTGCTGGCCGTCGTGGCGATAGTGGTAGCCGCCGCTGCGGGCCGCCACCCAGATTTCCTGCATGGCCGCCTGCGTATTGACGACGACCTGCGTGCCGTCCTGGAAGACCAGGGTCAGCACGTTGCCGCTGCGGGTGGCTTCGACGTCCACGTCCTGGGAGGCCGCCCAGTCGTCGGCCTGGCTTTCGATGGCGTCGAGCGTGGCATCGGCCAGGGCAAAGAATTCAGTTTCGGTCATAATCCCACTTGCACGAATCACGGAGCCTTTCAGTGTCCGATCTGGCATGTCGCCGCACCGTTCCCCGCATTGTAGCCATGCTGGCGCTGGCCGCGGCCGCCACCGCCTGCGGCTATAAAGGCCCCCTCTACCTGCCCTCGGACGCCCCCGCCGGCCGGCGCGACGCCGGCCAGCCGCAGCAAACGCCCCCCGCTCCCGAATCCCCCGCCCAGCGATGACCCGATCCCGCCCGCCCGCGGCCGTTTTGGCCGGCCATCCGCATTTCCATTTCCGCGGCGGCGCGCTGCATGCCGAAGACGTCGCCTTGTCCGAGCTGGCGGCGCGCCTGGGCACGCCGCTCTATGTCTATTCGCGCGCGGCCCTGGCCTCGGCCTGGCAGGCCTACCGCGATGCCGTCGGCGGACGCAACGTGCTCGTCTGCTACGGCATGAAGGCCAACTCCAACCTGGCGGTGCTGGCGGAATTCGCCCGCCTGGGCGCGGGCTTCGACATCGTGTCGGGCGGCGAACTGGCGCGGGTGCTGGCCGCCGGCGGCGACCCTGCCAAGGTGGTGTTCTCCGGCGTCGGCAAACAGGCCTGGGAAATGGAAGCCGCGCTGCAGGCCGGCGTGCGCAGCTTCAACGTCGAATCGGTGCCCGAGTTGCAGCGCCTGTCCGAGGTCGCCACCCGCCTGGGGCGCGTGGCGCCGGTATCCCTGCGCGTCAACCCCGACGTGGACGCGCAGACCCACCCCTACATCTCCACCGGCCTGAAGGAAAACAAGTTCGGCATCCCCATCGGCGCGGCGCCCCAGGCCTATCGCCTGGCGGCCTCGCTGCCGGGCATCCGGGTGACAGGGGTGGACTGCCACATCGGTTCGCAAATCACCGACCCCGGCCCCTACCTGGACGCGCTGGACAAGCTGCTGGACCTGGTCGCGGCGCTGGCCGCCGAAGGCATCGCCATCGGCCACCTCGACCTGGGCGGCGGCCTGGGCATCCGCTACGGCGACGAGACCCCGCTGGCCCCGGCCACGCTGCTGGACCGCGTCTTCGAACGCCTGGCCGCGCGCGGCCAGGCGCACCTGCATCTGCTGCTGGAGCCGGGCCGCTCGCTGGTGGGCAACGCCGGCGTGCTGCTCACGCGCGTGCAATACCTCAAGCACGCCGAGGCGCGCAATTTCGCCATCGTGGACGCCGCCATGAACGACCTGCTGCGGCCCGCCCTGTACGAGGCCTGGCATGGCGTGCACCCGGTGGCCGCGCCCGCGGCCACGGCGCAGGCCGCGGTCTACGACGTGGTGGGCCCGGTCTGCGAAAGCGCCGACTGGCTCGCGCGCGGCCGGCGCCTGGCGCTGGCCCAGGGAGACCTGCTGGCCATCGAATCGGCCGGCGCCTACGGCCACGTGATGTCCGGCAACTACAACAGCCGACCGCGGGCGGCCGAGGTCATGGTCGACGGCGCGCGCTGGCACGTGGTGCGCCGGCGCGAAACCTTCGACGACCTGATCCGCGGGGAATCCATCGTCCCCTGAGCCACCCCGGGGCGCCGCGCCGCTTTCGGAGCATCCAAAAGCGGCTTTCGGAAAACTCTGATTCTCCGCCCGGGCGATCGCGCGTATCTTCTGTCGCATACAGACGCCGGCCCAACGGCGCCACGGTAGAGGAGATCACCATGTCGCCCTGGAAAAGGTTCCTGGCGCTCGCCGCGCTGGCGCATATCCCGCTCGCGCCGGCGCACGCGGCAGGCGGCTACCCCGACCGGCCCATCACGCTGGTGGTGGGGTACGCGCCGGGCGGCGGCGCCGACATCACGGCCCGGCTGCTGGGCCAGCGGCTGTCGGAACAGCTGGGCGTGTCGGTGGTGGTCGAGAATCGCCCGGGGGCGGGCCAGAACATCGGAGCCGCCTACGTCGCCCGCTCCGCGCCGGACGGCTACACGATACTGGTGAGCTCTTCCGCCATGGGCATCAACCCCAGCCTCTTTCCCAGGCTCGAATACGACCCGGTCAAGAGCTTCGCGCCCGTCGCCGTCTTCGGGCAAAGCCCCAACCTGCTCGTCGCGTCTTCCACGGTCGGGGTTGGTTCCGTGCAGGAACTGGTCGCGTACGGCAGGAAATTCCCGGGCCGGCTCAATTTCTCGTCCTCGGGCCACGGCAGCACCCAGCACCTGTCGGGAGAACTCTTCAAGCAAATCACGGGCATCGAGGCCGTCCACGTGCCCTACAAAGGGTCGGGCCCCTCGGTCAACGGCGTCCTGGCCGGCGAAGTCCAGTTCACGTTCGTGAACATCCCGTCGATCGCGACGGTGCTCGGCAGCGACAAGATCAAGGTCCTGGCGGTCACGAGCGAGCAGCGGCTGCGGTCCCTGCCCGATGTCCCCACCATGGCCGAAGCCGGCATCGACGGCATGGTGGTCTCGGCCTGGTACGGCCTGATGGCGCCCGCCGGCACGCCGGAGTCCGTCGTTGCCACCCTCAACCAGGCGGCCAACGACGCGGTCCGGGACGAAGCGTTCAAGGCCCAGCTCGTCCAGGCCGGAGTGGAGCCCATGACCAGCACGCCGGCCTTCTTCGCGGAATTCCTGCAGCAGGAAATCGACCGCTGGAAGAGCGTGATCCGCGCCGCCGGCGCCAAGGTGGACTGACGCCGCCGGCCCGGGCGCAAAGGCCGGCCTTTTCCCCGCCCGCCAGGGCTTTTGCTCACTCTGTCCGAGAAAACGATGTCGGTATATGCCTCGAAAGTCGTCAGGAACTTCTTCGGCACGGAGCCGATCCGCGCGATCTTTTCCGACGAAGCTAGGGTAGCGAACTACCTGCGCATCGAGGTGGCGCTGGCGAAGGTCGAGGCGCAGCTGGGCGTCATTCCCACCCAGGCCTGGCGCGCCATCGAGCAGGCCGCGCACGATTTCGCGATCGACTGGGAGCGGTATCGGCAGGACGTGGAGGCCGTGGGCTACCCCGTCATGCCTTTCCTGAAGCAACTGGCGGAACACTGCGGCGATGCCGGCGAATACCTGCACTGGGGCTCCACCACCCGCGATATCACGGACACCTCGTTCGCCCTCCAGCTGCAGCAGGCGCTCGCGGTCGTCGAAACGGACGTCGTCCGGGTCAAGCGGGCGCTGGCGAACCTGACCGAAACCCACCGCGACACGATCATGGTCGCCCGCACGCACGGCATGCATGCCCTGCCCACCACCTTCGGGTTTCGCACCGCGATCTGGCTGTCGGAAGTCGACCGGCAGCTGGCGCGCCTGCGCCGCCTACGCGAACAGGGCGTGCCCGGGCAGTTCGGCGGCGCCGTCGGCACCCTGGCCGCCCTGGAGGGCCGGGGGCTGGAAGTCCAGCGCGCGCTCATGCAGGAGCTGGGCCTGCAGGCACCGGACATTTCCTGGTTTGCCTCGCGCGACCGCATCGCCGAAATCGGCTTCGTGCTGGCGTCGACCGCACAGAGCATGGCCAGCATCTGCAAGACGCTGCTCGTCATGACACGCAACGAGGTCGGGGAAGCGCAGGAGCCGGACCCTGGCGGACGGGGAACGAGTTCGGCCATGCCGCACAAGCACAATTCCGTCGGGGCCGAGCTCGTGCTGGTGCACGGGCGCGCGGCGGCCAGTCAGTTGAGCCTGGCGATCGAATCCATGGTCCAAGACTACGACCGGGACTGGCAGGGCCACTACGAGACCATCGCGGTGCCCCAGGCCTTCCTGCACGCGCACGGCGCGGTCGCCCTCACCGCCCGGATACTCGAGGGCCTGCGGGTGTTCCCGCAGCGCATGCGGGCCAACCTGGACCTGACCAAGGGCCAGATCATGGCCGAGAGCGTCATGATGGCGCTGGCGCCCAGGGTGGGGCGCAAGCGGGCGCACGAGCTCGTTTCGAAGCACTGCAACCTGGCCCTAGAGCGGGACGCGCACCTGGGGGAGGTGTTGGGGGCGTCCGGGGAGATCGCGGCGCTGCTCGGCCCCGGGGAGCTCGAACGCGCGCTGGATCCGGCCAGCTATGTCGGCCAGACCGGGGAAATCATCGATACCGTGCTGGCCCGCACGCGGGGCGACTAGCCGAGAGGCCGGGCCGCCGGCCCGGCGGCGCCGGCGTCAGAGTTCGCCGTAGGAGTGCAGGCCGGACAGGAACATGTTCACGCCCAGGAAGGCGAAACCGGTGATCAGCAGGCCCACCAGCGCCCAGTAGGCGGCCATGGTGCCGCGCAGGCCCTTGATCAGCCGCATGTGCAGCCACGCGGCGTAGTTCAGCCAGACGATGAGCGCCCAGGTTTCCTTGGGGTCCCACTGCCAGTAGGCGCCCCAGGCGTCGGCGGCCCAGAGCGCGCCCAGGATGGTCGCCACCGTAAAGAAGGCGAAGCCCACGGCGATGGCGCGGTACATGATGTCGTCCAGCACCTCCAGCGGCGGCAGGCGCGCGGCGATGGGACGGCGCAGCAGCAGGATGGCGCCCACCACGACCGCGCCCACGCCGAAGTAGAGCATCCAGGTGGCCGACAGGCCCTGGGTGCGGAACACCATGGGCTCGGCCGCCAGCAGCACGCCCAGCACGAAGAGCGGCAGCAACCGCAGCCAGGAGCCGGTCTGCCCGTGCTGCTTGACCAGGTAGGCGAAGCCCACCATGGCGGCCAGCGAGAAGGTGCCGTAGCCGATGAAGTTGGCCGGCACGTGGATCTTCATCCACCAGCTCTTGAGCGCCGGCACCAGCGGCTGGATCTGGTAGGCGTCGCGCGTGAACGAATACCACAGCAGGAAAACCACCGCCGACGAAATGACCAGCAGCACGAATCCGCCCAGCGCCCGGGTCGCGTAGCGGCGTTCGTAGTACAGGTAGAACAGCGCGGTGATGAGGGCGAACAGCACGAAGACTTCGTACAGGTTGCTGACCGGAATGTGGCCAATGTCCGGCCCCATCAGGTGCCCCTCGCGCCATCGCACCAGCATGCCGGTCACGCCGGCGAACACCGCGCCCCAGGTCAGCGCCGTGCCCAGCCACGCTGCGGTGGGGCTGACGAAGCCGATCCAGTAACAGAGGGTGGCCAGCATGAAGAGCGCGCTCATCCAGAGGATGGCCGATTGCGAGGACAGCAGGTACTTCAGGAAGAACACCTGCTCGGCGCGCGCCAGGTCGTCGTGGTAGAGCAGCAGGGCCAGCCCGCTGGCCAGCGCGCTGGCGACGATCAGCCGGCGCAGCGGGCGCCACAGCCAGCCCAGCCAGGCGATGCCGGGCACCGCGGCGCACAGGATGACCTTTTCGTAGTAGTCCATGGAACCGCTGTAGCGGCTCAGGGCGTAGCCGGCACCGGCGGCCAGCAGCAGGAAGAAGACGATGTCGGTCCAGTCGGGCCGGCCGCGCCGCGCGCGCCCGTCGCCGGTGTCGGACAGGCCGTCCACCCAGGCGTCGGAGGGGGAAGTGAGCGTATCTGACATTGGTGGCACCTCAGGATTCGGACAGCCGCGGCAGCGCTCGCTTGAAGCGCTCGAACTCGCGGGCAAAGTCCAGTGTACGCCTTTGGGAGGTCATGGCCGCCAGCAGGCGGCTGCCGCCCTGCCCGTCGGGGGCGATCCAGGCCCAGACCCGGCGGTCGCGCACGTAGAACATGGTGAACACGCCCAGCACCAGCAGCAGGCAGCCCAGGTACACGGTGTTCTTGCCCGGGGTGCGGCTGACCTGGAACACGCTGGCCTGCACATGGTCGAAATTGGCCAGCGACAGGAATACCGGCGCCGGGTACAGCGCCAGGTCGGACAGCGCGGCCACCGCCAGGCGCGACCAGGCCCGCGCGCGCTCGGCCTGCGGGCCGTCGACCGGCAGGGGCGCCTGTCCCGCGCGCTCGCGCTCGATGCCGCGCAGTTCTTCCATGACCGAACCCAGCAGCCGCACCACCACGTCGGCGGCGCGCTCGAGCTCGCCGGGCGGCACGTTGGCTTCCAGGAAGTCGGCCACCGCCTGCAGCCCGCCTTCGGAGAAAGTGTCCAGCGCGCGCTCGGCCGAAGTCTGCAGCGCCCCGGTGTCGGTCCCCTTGGGCGCGCTGGCGGCCGCGAAGCGCCGCGCCGCCTCGCGGCGGGCCTGGGGATCGGCCAGGGCCGCGCGCAGCCGCATGAATTCGCCCACGGAATTGTCGTCGTCGGCCGGAATGCGCACGTAGCGGTAGTTCTCGCCCGCGGATTCGCGCACGCCCGCCAGGAACACCGGGAAGCCGTCCAGCTCCACCGGCAGCATGTAGTTGTGGTACTGGCGCGCCTGGCCGCTGTCGTCGATCAGGCGGTATTCGATACTGGGCCCGACGTTGCGCAGGTGCTCGTTCTTCTTGCCGGCGGCGCTGCCGGTGACCGCCGCTACGTGCTCGCGCAGCGCCTGCGGCTGCGGGTTGCCGCCGGAGAGGTCCTCGACGTTGATGGTGCGCAGGCCCGTGAGGTCGACCTGCATGCGCTTGCCCCCGGCCAGCGCGATCTCGGAGGAGCGCCCGATGGTGCCGTCGACCTCGAAGGAAAAATCCCGCGGGCCGGCCAGCGGGTGGCCGACCAGCCGCACGCGGCTGCCGCCGTCGTCGAAGCTCGACTGGTAGACGGTCACGCCCTTGTAGCGCAGCGGCTCGTTGACCTCGATGGTGGCGTCGAAGCGCTTGCCGGTGTCCGGGTCCTGGACCTCGACCTCGCTGGCGAAGCGGCTGGGCATGCCGGTCGAGTAGTAATCGATCATGAACTTCTTGAGCGTCATGGTGAAGGGCAGCGGCTGCACCAGCGCGCCTTCGCCCACCATCACCACGGCGCTGCCCGCCTGCCCGCCCTCTGGAATGAGCACGTTGGCGCGAAAGCTCGGGTTGGCCGCCGGCAGCCGGCCGCTGGCCGGCACCTCGGAGATCAGCATGTTGTCGACGATGGGGTGCTTGCCCCCGAGCCAGACCTGCAGGCGCACCGGCAGCTCGCTGTCTAGCAGGCCGCCGACGCAGATGATGACGATGGCGGCGTGGGCAAAGATATAGCCCAGCCGGTTGCCGCTGCCGCGCTTGGCCGCCAGCAGCACGCCCTGGCCCTCGTCGCGCACGCGCACCGCGTAGCCCTGCCCCTCGAGCCAGGCCCGCACGCGGGCCGCGGCGTCGGGCACCGGCGCGGCGAAGCCGGCCTGCGCCTTGTGGTGGAAGGACTGCAGGCTGGACACGCGCAGGTTCTCGCGAAAGGAACGCGCGTCGCGCAGCATCTTGGGGGCGTTGCGCACCAGGCACAGGCTGGTCGAAGCCACCAGGAAGGCCATGATGAGCAGGAACCACCAGCTGTTGTAGACGTGCCAGACGGTGAACTTGTCGAGGAACTCGTACCAGAAGGGGCCGAACTGGTCGATGTAGCCGTTGGCCGCGCCGTTCTGCGGCAGCACCGTGCCGATCAGGCTGGCCACGCAGATGAACATCAGCAGGCTGACCGCGAAACGCATCGAGCCCAGCAGCTCGAAAATGTCGGCGGCCAGGCTGTGTCTACGGGCGCGGGAATCGGGGACGGTCATAAGAATAGGGGGGCGTGCTCGGCCGCCCCCCTATAGACACGGGTGCCGGAAGGCAGTTCCGGCACCTCGGGCTCAACGCAGGCCGGCTGCGTAGTCGGAGACGGCCTTGATGTCCGCGTCGGACATGCGGTCGGCGATCTGGTGCATGGGCTCGCTGTTGGCCCGCTGCCCGCCCCGGAACAGCTTGAGCTGTTCTTCGATGTACGACGGGAACTGGCCCGACAGGCGGGGATACTGGCCGGGCAGGCCGGCGCCGTTGGCCGAGTGGCAGGCCGCGCAGGCCGGCACGCCGCGCTCGGGCAGGCCGGCGCGCCAGATGCGCTGGCCCTGTTCGACCAGGTCTTTCTGGCCCGCGGTGGCGGGCTGCTCGAGCGGCTGGGTGGCGAGATAGGCCGCGAGGTTGCGCATGTCCTCGTCGTTGAGCGGGCCGGCCATGGCGGTCATGGGAGTGGGCGAGCCGTCCGGGCCGTTGCGCGCGGGGGTCTTGGCGCCTTCCTTGACCTTGAAGTCGGCCAATTGCTTGGCGAGGTATTCGTGGGGCTGGGCCGCCAGGTTGGGATTGGCCGGGATGGCGCTGTTGCCCTTGGCCCCGTGACAGGAAGCACAGGCCACGATGCCGCGCGCCGCGTCGCCCTGCTCGAACAGCTGGCCGCCCTTGGCCGCGTCGGGCTTGGCGGGGCCGCCTTCGGCGGCGAACCCCGGGGAAACGACGGATGCGCCGAGCACCAGCCCGCCCGCCACCAACATCCGAAACAGCACACGCTTCATGAAAACCTCGACGATCGGATCTCGATCGGGCCCCACGCCTGGCGCGCGGACGGCCCCCACAATTAGCCGCGCCGGGGCGCGCTTCGACGCAAGGCGGGCGCGGGACGGCACGAAAGGCTCTGTTGCAAACGGGCGATTATACAATAGCGCTCGCAACCAACCGTGTCCCCTCCCCGTGTCCCTGCTGCATCGCGCCTCCTTCCACGTCTCCGCCGCCCGGCTCGACCAGCTCCCTCCGCCGGGCCCGCCGGAGGTTTGTTTCGCGGGCCGCTCCAACGCCGGCAAGTCCTCTGCCATCAACGTGCTGGCCAACCAGAAGCGCCTGGCCTTTTCCAGCAAGACCCCCGGTCGCACCCGCCTGATCAACATGTTCGGCCTGCCCGACCCGCTGGACCCGGAACAGGCGCTGGGCTACCTGGTGGACCTGCCCGGCTACGGCTACGCCTCGGTCGCCCAGCAGGCCCGCGAGGAATGGGCCGACGTGCTGGGCCGCTACCTGCGCGAGCGGCCTTCGCTGGCCGGCATCGTGCTGCTGATCGACATCCGCCGCGGGGTAACGGCCCTGGACCGCCGCCTGGCCGACTGGGTCGCCCCCAGCGGCCGCCCGGTGCTGGCCCTGCTGACCAAGGCCGACAAGCTGCCCTACGGGCAGCGCGTGCGCGCGGTGGCGCAGGTGCGCAAGCAGCTCTCCGACCTGGGCACGCTGCATGCCGTGCCGTTTTCCGCCACCGCCCGCATCGGCCTCGAAGAGGCCGCGGCCCGCATCGAAAACTGGATCTCTCCCAAGGTAGTGCCATGACCACGCCCCATCTCGTATCCGCCGATTACCCCGCCGCCCGGCCGCGGCGCCTGCGCCGCGACGATTTCTCGCGGCGCCTGGTGCGTGAGCACTCGCTTACTGCAGACGACCTGATCTATCCCGTCTTCGTCGCGGAAGGCCAGGGGCTGCGCCAGCCCGTGCCCTCCATGCCGGGGGTGGACCGCCTGTCGCTCGACACCCTGCTCCCCGTGGCCGAGCAATGCCTGGAGCTGGGCATTCCCGTGCTGGCCCTGTTCCCGGTGATCGACCCCTCGCTCAAGACCCCCGACGGCAGCGAGGCCGCCAACCCCGACGGTCTGGTGCCGCGCGTGGTGGCCGCCCTGAAGGCGCGCCTGCCCGAGCTGGGCGTGCTGACCGACGTGGCGCTGGACCCCTACACCAGCCACGGCCAGGACGGCGCCATCGACGAGGATGGCTACGTGCTCAACGACATCACGGTCGACATCCTGCGCCGCCAGGCCCTGGTGCAGGCCGCCGCCGGCGTGGACATCGTCGCCCCCAGCGACATGATGGACGGGCGCATCGGCGCGATCCGCCAGGCGCTGGAGCGCGAAGGCCTGATCCACACGCGCATCATGGCCTATTCCGCCAAGTACGCCAGCGCCTTCTACGGTCCTTTCCGCGACGCCGTCGGCTCGGCCGCCAACCTGGGCAAATCCAACAAGATGGCCTACCAGATGGACCCCGCCAACCTCGACGAGGCCCTGCGCGAAGTCGCGCTGGACCTGCGCGAGGGCGCGGACATGGTCATGGTCAAGCCCGGCATGCCCTACCTGGACGTGTTGCGCCGCGTGAAGGACGCCTTCCGGGTCCCTACCTTCGCCTACCAGGTGAGCGGCGAGTACGCCATGATCCAGGCCGCCGCGGCCAATGGCTGGCTGGACCGCGACAAGGTCGTGATGGAATCGCTGCTGGGCTTCAAGCGCGCCGGCGCCGACGGCATCCTGACCTATTTCGCGCTGGACGCGGCGCGGCGGCTGCGCGGCGGCTGAGGGCGGCGCCCGCCGCGCGCGGCCACCGCAGCAGGGGATCCGGCGCGCCGTCGCGGAAAGCACGCTAGAACGAACCGCGCAGGCTCACCATCCAGTTGTACGGCTCGCCGTAATAGTTTCCCGAAGCCGCCGACCCCAGGCGCGAGTAGTACTTCCTGTCGAACACATTGTTGATGTTCAGGGCGACCTGCCAGTGCTCGCCGAAGTCGTATCCGGCACGCAGGCTCCAGACGGCATAGCCGCCCTGTTCGACGCGCACGCCGTTGCTCTCGGTATAGATGCGGCTCTGCGCCTGCACGCCGCCTCCTACGGTCCAGCGCCACGCCGCGCCGGGCAGGCGGTAGCTGGTCCACAGCTTGAAGAGGTGGCGCGGCGTGGTGCTGCGAAACGGCTTGCCCTCGTTGGCGCTGGGCCCTCCCGTGGCATCGCGGTCGCGCAGGTACCGGGTATTCACGAAGGTATAGCCGGCCACGATGTCCCAGCCCGGTGCCAGTTCCCCGGACACCTCGGCTTCGAACCCCTGCCCGCGCACCTTGCCGGACGCCAGATAGCAATCCCCTCCGGAAGGCGATCCGGCGCAAGGCCGCTGGTTGTCGGGATCGACCTGGGCGCGGTTGTTCTCGTCGATGCGGAACACCGCCAGCCCGACGTTGAGCCGCCCGTCCCGGAACTCGCCCTTGACGCCGGCCTCGTAGCTGGCGCCGACCACCGGCGGCAGCGGCGAGCCCGAGGCCGTGTACTGGGTGTTCTGCACACGGAAGATCTCCGCGTAGCTGGCGTAGGCCGACCAGGTATCGGACAGGTCGTACACCAGGCCGGCGAAAGGGGTGAATACATTACGCTCGCGCGATACGCCGGTAACGTGCCCGTCCATGCGCTGGACCGCCTTGGTCGAGGAAACCCGCCCGCCCAGGATCAGCCGCAGCGGCTCGGCCACCCGCAGGCGCGCCACGCCGTAGTAATCCAGGGAGGAGTTGACCGTGGTGCCCTCGGCGAGCCGGCCCAGTTCCGCGGGTTCGGGAATGGAAGAAGGATCGAAATCGAAGATGTTGCCCGGCACCGAGGGACCTTCCAGCGCCATGGCCCAGCGGTCGTCCATGCCCCAGTTGTTTTCCCACCAGGAAGCGCCCAGCACGAGCTCGTGCTCGTAGCCCCAGGCGTCGAACGCCCCGGTCAGCATCGCGTCCAGCGCCCGGTTACGCTGGGGCAGGCGATCGATGGCCCACAGCGTGGTGTCGAACGCGGGGCCCTGCAGCGTGTCCCGGTCGACCGCCCCGGAGGCGTTGAACAGCCGCTGGTCCTCGATCAGGCGGCGCTGGTAGGTGCCCGACAGCTGCAGCTTCCAGCGGTCGTCGAACCGGTGCTCCAGCCCGGCGAACAGGGTGGTGGCCGAACTGCGGAACTCGGTCCAGCCCGGGGCCATGCCGCGCGAGGACCGGGGCAAGTCCAGGTCGCCGCCATCGGCGTAGCGCGGCAGGCCACCCACGGCCATGTTGCGCCGCCAGCGTTCGCGGCTGCCGCCCGCGTAGACCCGGGTCGCGCCGATGTCGGCCTCCACGATGCCGTACAGGGCCGGCACGCGGGTGAACTCGTCCTCCACGAAGTTCTCCCTGTCCAGATAGGCGACCACTGCCCGGCCGCGCACGCTGCCGCTCGCATTGAACGGCGTGCTGCCATCCAGCTCGAGATAATTGTTGTCCCACGACCCGTGGCGAGCCGTCATCTTGAACTGCGGATGAGGAGTCGGGCGCTTGCGCACCAGGTTCACCGCGCCCCCGGGCGAGCCGGCTCCGTAGACCAGGCCGGCCGCGCCCCGCACGATCTCGACGCGGTCGTAGAAAGCGAGATTCGGCTCGTAGCCCGTGTCCACCGACCCCACGGACGGCATGCCGTCGATCATGTTGCCGGTCATCTCGAAGCCGCGGGCCGTATAGTGCACCCCGCCCTGGGCGCGCGTGAGGTTGGTGACGCCTGGCGCCGCTTCCATGGCCTGCGCGAGGGTCGCCAGGTTGCGGTCTTCCATCTGCTGGCGGGTAATGGTGCTGACGGTCTGGGGAGTTTCCCGCGGGCTGAGCGCCAGCCTGGCCGACGTCGCCTGCGATCGCGCGGTGTACGAGCGGGTGTCCTCCGTGGTGGCCGCGGCCTGCAATCCGGTGACCTGCACGGCCTCGAGCTGGGCCACCTCCGCCGGGGCATCGGGCGCCACTGTCAGCGCTCCGCTGGCGGTCCGGTCCAGCCGCAGGCCGCTGCCCCGCAGCGCCGCGCGCAGGGCCTGCTCCGCAGTCAGGACGCCGCGCACCGGCTGGGACGCCTTGCCGGCCACCACAGACGCGTCGATGGATAGGGCCAGGCCGCCCTGCCGGGCGATGCGGGCCAGGGCGCTGCCCAGTTCCTGGGCAGGCACGTCGTAGGCTTGCGCCGGGGACGGCGTTTCGGTCTGTGCGCGCGCCGGAACCGGCAGCCCCGGAACGGCGGCGCACAATAGCCCCGCGCACAGCGCGCCGCGCCAAGATAGACGGGTGGAAATCATCCCTTCTCCCTGATGATCGATAGACACATACGGCTTCTCTACCGGCTATGTGTATCGGGCAGGGAAAAGTGACAGTGCGGCCGCCGGTTCAGGCGGCGTCGATGGCGACCCAGCGTCCGCCGAAGCGGGAAACGATGCGCACGGGCAGCGTCTGGCCGATCGACGCCACGGCCTGGCGCGGCTCGTCCAGGTTGTAGACGCCAAAAACCCGCAGGACCGCGGCGCGGTCGCTGACGCTCAGCACGCCCGGCCAGTACGCCTGCAGCGCCTGCACGACCTGTCCCAGCGGCTGGTCGTGCGCCTCCAGCCGGCCGTTCTGCCAGGCCGCGCAAGCCTGCGCGGCAAGATCCGGCCCCGGAAGCCGGCCGCGCGCGTCGAACCGCACGGCCCGCCCGGCGGCCGCCTCCCAGGCCGGCGCCTTGGCCGGCTGCACGCCGGCACGCCGCGACAATGCCGCCACCAGCGTGCAGCCGGCTTCCTGGCGCACCAGCAGGCGGCCGTCCCGGGACCGGACCACGCCTTCCTGGCTGACCACCTCCAGCGGCGGCAGGCGCGCATCCGGCTGTACACGCACGATCAGCTCGCCCTGCCTGAGCACCAGGCGGCGCTGTGCCGGATCCAGGTGTACGTCGACGGCCGACCGGGCATTGAGCAGCAGTTCGCTGCCATCCGGCAGGCGGAAGGCGCGCCGCTGCGCCGTTCCGGTGCTGCAATCCGCGGTCAGGCGGCTCAAGGGATTCTTGTCCCGGGCGAGCCAGCCCGCTCCGCCCGCCAGCCCTGCGACGGCCAGCACCTGGAGCATGGCGCGGCGGCGCCTGGGATCCGGCGCCAGGGCCTCGCAGAGCCGGTCGGCGGCCCGGCCGGGAGCGGCCGCGCGGCGCAGGGGCGACAGGGAACGGTCCAGCCCCCCGTGCATCCGGTCCCAGGCTTGCCGATGGGCAGGATCGGCATGCAGCCAGGCGGAGAAATCGCGCCGCTCCTGCTCGCTCGCCTCGCCGGAAGCCATCACCACCATCCAGTGCAGAGCCATGCCGGCGACGGCATCGGGCCCCGTGGAATCGGGCAGCGGCATCGCAGGGCCCTGCGCGTCGCTACGCATCCTGCAGCGCCTGCGTGCAGCGCAGGAAGCCCTGCGCCATGTACTGCCGGACCATGCTGGGCGACACCGACAGCCGCTCGGCGATCTGGCGATAGGTCAGACCGTCGAGCTGGCTGTACAGGAAGGCGCGGCGGGCCTTGTCCGGCATGCCGTCCAGCGCCTGGGCCAGCCGTTCCAGCATCTCCAGCGCTTGCGCCCGCTCTTCGGGCGAGGGTGCCGTGGCGTCGGGCTGACCGCTCAGCATATCGAGGTAGGCGCGCTCCAAGTCGCGGCGCCGCCACAGGTGATACAGCACGCGCCGGGCCACCGTGGTCAGGAAGGCCCGCGGCTCGCGGATGGTAGCGGGATCGGGGTGGGCCACGACCTGGACGAAGGTCTCGGATGCCACGTCCTGCGCATCGGCCTCGTTGCCCAGGCGCTGCCTCAACCGCCCCAGCAGCCATTGGTGATGGCCTCCGTACAGCGTCTGGACGACTCCGGCCGAGGTCGAGGAAGGTTTCATGAAAGAGGTCGGGAGGGAAACCTGCCAGATTCTAGAGGAAGGCCCTCTTCGATACAAATAATTCTCATTACTTGTTTCCGGCGCTATGCAGGCATGCAGGAGACCGGAGGATCATCGCCGAAGGTGCGGATGCGCGCCATGGACCGCAGCATTCCCATGGAGAAATGCCTGGACGACGGCATGGCAGGGTACGACCCGCTCCCTGAGCGGCCGGCGGCGCCTGCGGCGTCAGGCTGCGCGGGCGGCGGCCGCACGGCGGGCCATCGCCCGCACGAAGGCGAAGCCCAGCAGGGGCAGGGCCACGGCCGCGCCCGCGAAGACACCTTCCAGCCCCGAGGCGTCGACCGCCAGCGCGGCCAGCGCGACCCCGGCGGCCTGCCCCAGGAACAGGCAGGACGCGAACAGCGACACCGCGGTCCCGCGCGCCTGCGGCGCCATCTGGGTGGCGTGGGTCTGCAGGGTGTTGTGCAGCAGGTAGTAGCCGAAGCCCAGCGCCAGGCTGGCCGCCACCGACCAGCCCCAGCCGGGCCCCAGCCAGTAGGCCAGGAACGACGCCCCCAGCACCGCGCCGCCGGTGCCGGCCAGGCCGCGTTCGCCCAGGCGGGCCACCAGCCTGCGGGCGATCGCTACATAGGCCAGCCCGCCCAGCGCGAAGACGGCCACCACGGCGCCCGCCGCCGTCGGGGCCAGCCCGTAGCGCTGCTGCAGATAGGCCGGCACGAAGGACAGCGCGCCGAAGACCAGCGCGCCTTCCAGCGTCACGATGGCCAGCACTACCCGGGCCCAGGGCACGCGCGCGACGTCGCGCATGGGCCCGAGCAGGCGCAGTCCGCCCGCCGGCGCGCCGGCGCCGGTTTCCGGCGGGCGGTACCGGTGCATGAGCGCGGCGGCGGCGAAGAACACCGCGGCGAGGAAGCCGAAAGCCCAGCGCCAGCCCAGCGTGTCGGTGAAGAACCCGCCATAGAGCTGGCCCGCGGCCACGCCCAGGATCACGCCGGTCAGGAAACGCGCCAGCGTGGCCTGGCGCTGCCGGTATTCGACGCGGTCGCCGATCCAGGCCATGGACAGCGGGACGATGCCCGCGCTGACGGCGCCGGTCAGGATGCGCCAGGCGATCAGCCCGTCCAGCGACGCGGCGCAGGCCGCGCCCAGGCAGCCGACACCGCACAGCAGGGTGGCCACGGTAATCATGCGGATCTTGCCGTAGCGGTCGCCCAGCGGACCGTAGAAGAACTGGAACAGGCCGTAGGCCATGACGTACCAGGTCACCACATGGGCGGCCTCGCCCATGGTGACGCCGAACTGGCGCGCCAGTTCGGGCAGCATGGGGTCGCACACGCGTACCGAGCTCGAGCCGGCGAAGGCCGACAGGGCGCACAACGCGATCACGCGCGAAGAAGCGGCGCCGGCCTCCGGGCAGGATGGCTCGCCGGCCATGCGGTCAATCGGCCAGCACGCGGTCCAGGGCGGCCGTGAAGCGGGCGGCATTCTGGAAACCGATCACCCGCGCACCCTCGATCTCGTGCCCGCCGCGCGCGAAGAAAATGATGCCGGGCGGGCCGAACAGCCGGAAGCGCGACAGCAGCGCCCGGTCGTCCGCATTGTTGGCGGTGACGTCGGCCTGCACCAGCAGCATGCGCGACATGCGCTGCGCGACGCCGGGATCGCTGAAGGTGAATTTTTCCATTTCCTTGCAGGACACGCACCAGTCGGCGTAGAAATCCAGCATGACCGGCCGGTCGCTGCGCGCGAGCAGGGCGTCCAGCTCGGCCACGCTGCGCACGCGGGAGAAGGCGGGCTCGCCAGCCGGCGCGGAAGCCGCCGGCGCACCGCCGGAGGCCGCCAGATGGCCCAGGGGCTGGAGCAGGTCGCGGCCGCCGCTGGCCACGCCGAAGGTCAGCAACACGGCCGCCAGCGCCAGCATCAACCCCAGCCCCTTGCCGAAGACGCGGCCGAAGCCGGCCGCCTCGGGCAGCGCGTCGAAGGCGCGCAGCAGCACGGCCGAAACCGCTGCCAGCAAGGCCCAGCCCAGCATCTGCACCCAGTCGGGCAGCACCGGCGTCAGCATCCACCACGCGGTAGCCAGCAGCAGCATGCCGAAGAAGCGCTTGACACTTTCCATCCAGGCGCCGGCCCGCGGCAGCAGCGCGCCCGAGGAGGCGCCCACCACCAGCAGCGGCACGCCCATGCCCCAGGCCAGGGCGAACAGCGCCGCGCCGCCCGTAAGCACGTCGCGCGACTGCGAAATATAGAGCAGAGCGCCCGCCAACGGCGCGGCCACGCAGGGCCCGACGATAAGCGCCGACAAGGCACCCATCACCGCCGCGCCGGTAGCGCGCCCGCCCGGGATGCCCGAAGCGCGCTCGGACAGCCGGGCCTGGATGCCGGCCGGCATCTGGAAGGTGAACACGTCGAACATGGCCAACGCCAGCAGGGCCAGAAGCGTGGCGAACACGCCCAGCACCAGCGGGGTCTGCAGCCACGCCGCGAGCCCGGCGCCGCTCAGCCCGGCCGCCACGCCCATGGCGGTGTAGACCACCGACATGCCCAGCACGTAGGCTGCCGCCAGGCCCAGGCCGCGCAGCCGCGTGGTCTCGGCCTTGGAGCGGTCGCCGATCACGATGGCCGACAGGATGGGCACCATGGGGAGCACGCAGGGCGTGAAGGCCAGCAGCACGCCCAGGAGGAAGAATACCCCCGCCGTGCGCAGCCATCCGGCGCCCGAGATCATGTCGGCCAGCCCCGTATCGGCTGCCGACAGCAGATGGCCCACGCCGCCCTGGTCCTGAGCCGAAGCGCCGGCTCCGGCCCCGGCGAAAGCCGGCGCGGAAACGCCGCCGGCGTCCCCCTCGTCGCCGGCCAGCGTCTCCAGCGAAAAACCGCCGGCCGCAGCCGGTACCAGGCGTACCCGGCTTTCCATGGGCGCGTAGCACAGGCCGGCCTCGGCGCAGCCCTGGCTGGTCACGGTGAGCACCATGGGCGCGGACGCCGCCGCGACCGGCAGGCGGATGGCGACGGCATCGTGGTAGACCTCCATCTCCTTGTCGAAGGTGGGGTCGTGCTTGATTTCGCCTGCGGGGAACTGCGGCGGGCCGACGGCGGCGTCCGGCGGCGTGAGCGCGAAATCGAAACGCTCGCGGTACATGTAGTAACCCGGCGCGATGCGGAAGGCGACCTCCAGCACGCCGGGTTGCGGCATGGCGGCCGTAAACGCGAAGGCCTGTTCCGGCTCCAGGAATTCCTCTTCGGCCTGGGCAGGCGCCAGGAACGCCAGCAGCAACGGCAGGCAGCCCAGCGCGGCCAGCAGGCGGCGCAGGAAGGAAAGCCCGACGTAACGGCTGGCGCACGAGCGTGCAGGCAAGGAAGGCGGCATGGCGGTCATTCAGGTCTTGGCAGCGGTTTCGGCGCGCACCCAGTCCAGGTAGGCCGGCAGGCCGCCGCAGACGGGAATCGCGAGTATCTCCGGGACTTCGTAGGGATGCAACCGGGCCAGGGCCTGCACCAGCGCCTCCTGGCGGGCGGCGGTGGTCTTGATCCACATGGGAATCTCGTCGGCACCTTCGATCCCGCCCTGCCAGGCGTAGATGGACAGCACGGGCGCGCCCAGGTTCACGCAGGCCGCCAGGCCGTCCTCGACCAGCACGTGGGCGATGCGCTTGGCCAGCAGGAGGTCGGGCGCGTGGCTGACGACCAGCACGACGTCGTCGCTCGGCATGCGGGACTCCGGAAACGTGAACGGCGCCGCGGGCGCGACGCCGCCGCTATTGTATCGGCTCGCACCGGGTGCGCCAGCGGGCCGCGCATCGGGCAACGCCCGGCCTTGCCGGACAAGCAGGGCGCTGCCACCTGCCGGCTGGCACGCCCAGCCGGGCGCGACAACGAAAAGAAAAGGCGGACCCGGGGTCCGCCTTCGTGCAATGCCGGCAACCGGCGGCCTTATTCGGCCGACTCTTCCTCACCCTCCTGGGGCTCGGGGCGGTCCACCAGCTCCATGAAGGCCATGGGAGCATTGTCGCCCTGGCGGAAACCCATCTTGAGCACGCGGGTGTAACCGCCGTTGCGGGCCTGGTAGCGCGGGCCGAGCTCGCCGAACAGCTTGACGACCGCGTCGCGGTCGCGCAGGCGGGCGAAGGCCAGGCGCTTGTTGGCCAGGGTGGGTTCCTTGCCCAGGGTGATCAGCGGTTCGATCACGCGGCGCAGTTCCTTGGCCTTGGGCAGGGTGGTCTTGATCGCCTCGTGGGTGATGAGCGAGACGGCCATGTTGCGGAACATGGCGAGGCGGTGGCTGCTGGTGCGGTTCAGCTTGCGCAGGCCGTGACGATGGCGCATGGTGTTTCCTTTACGAATCTAGGTGGCGGCTCGGCCGCCGGGTTGTCCGGTTCTTCTATCGGCGCATGGCGCCGCGGTCCGGTGGATGGCTTGCACTGCTTATTGCCCCGGCCGCGGGAGCACCGCGGCGCGGGGCGGCGGCGGCACGGTCCGGAAGCGACTGCGCCCCGGGCCGCGCCGCCAAGCCGCCTCAGGGCCGTTCCAGGCCCAGGGGCGGCCAGTTCTCCAGCTTCATGCCCAGGGTCAGGCCGCGGGCGGCCAGGACTTCCTTGATCTCGTTGAGCGACTTGCGGCCCAGGTTCGGAGTCTTGAGCAACTCGTTCTCGGTACGCTGGATCAGGTCGCCGATGTAGTAGATGTTCTCGGCCTTCAGGCAGTTGGCCGAGCGCACGGTGAGCTCCAGGTCGTCGACCGGGCGCAGCAGCACCGGGTCGATCTGCGGCGTGCCGCGCA
>Ga0180222_1000496_pt1 | contig 56724 bp, 46 predicted proteins | sample eDN5th37CKraftOP_FD_151336 | JGI IMG/M metagenome (GOLD analysis project Ga0180222, IMG submission 151336) | Enriched Organic Plus compost microbial communities from Emeryville, California, USA - eDNA 5th pass 37_C Kraft OP (version 2) (version 2) ...
AGGAGTTTTGCGTGGGGACTAACCTTTCCTCTTCCGCTATCGACATTGCCGCTTCCGCCTTCAAGGCGTATGACATCCGCGGCGTCGTCCCCTCACCCTTGAGTCCGGAATTCGCGCGTCGCCTGGGCGGCGCGTTGGCGTTGGCGGCGCGGCGCGCGGGCGTGAAGGAGGTCGTCGTCGGCCGGGACGGGCGCCTGAGCGGTCCGGATTTGGCCGAGGCGCTGCAGGCGGGCCTGTTGGCCGGGGGTGTGGACGTGCTGGACATCGGCATGGTGCCGACGCCCTTGGTCTATTACGCCGCCCACGTGAGCGGCACCGGCTCGGGCGTGGCCATTACCGGCAGCCACAACCCGCCGCAGTACAACGGCTTCAAGATGATGATGGCGGGCACGACGCTCTATGGCGATGCCATCACGGCGCTGCGCGAGCCGATGCTCAAGGGCGAGGGCATGGATGCCGCGACGCCCGGCACGCGCAAGGAATGGAACGTGACGCCGGATTACCTGCAGCGCATCGTGGGCGACGTGAAGCTCTCGCGCAAGATGAAGATCGCGGTCGATGCCGGCAACGGCGTGGCCGGCCCGACGGCAGTGCAGCTTTTCAAGGCGCTGGGCTGCGAGGTGGTCGAGCTGTATTGCGACGTGGACGGCAATTTCCCGAACCACCATCCGGACCCGGCCGACCCGCACAACCTTGAGGACTTGGTCCGGTGCCTGGCCGAGACCGATTGCGAGATCGGCCTGGCCTTCGACGGCGACGGCGACCGCCTGGGCGTGGTGACCAAGTCCGGGCAGATCGTCTGGCCCGACCGCCAATTGATCCTGTTCGCGCGCGACGTGCTGGCCCGCAACCCGGGCGCCGAGATCATCTACGACGTCAAGTGCAGCCGCTACGTGGCGCAGGAAGTCGCTGCCGCGGGCGGCAAGCCCCTGATGTGGAAGACCGGGCATTCCCTGGTCAAGGCCAAGCTCAAGGAAACCGGCGCCCCCTTGGCGGGCGAGATGAGTGGCCATATTTTCTTCAAGGAGCGGTGGTACGGCTTCGACGACGGGCTCTATACCGGCGCGCGGCTGCTCGAGATCCTCTCGCGCTCGGACGACCCCTCGGCGGTGCTCGAGGCCTTGCCGCAAGCCAAGTCCACGCCCGAGCTCAAGCTGGAGACCGCCGAAGGCGAGCAGTTCGAAGTGGTCAAGCGCCTGCAGCAGCAAGGGCAGTTCACGGGCGCCCGGGAGGTGATCACCATCGACGGCGTGCGGGTGGAGTACGCCGATGGCTTCGGGTTGGCCCGGCCTTCCAACACCACGCCCGTGGTGGTGCTACGTTTCGAGGCGGACGACGACGCGGCGCTGGCGCGCATCCAAGAGGATTTCCGCACGCAGCTGCTGCGCGTCGCTCCTGATGCCAAGTTGCCGTTCTGAGTCTGAGAAGGAGGTATCGACATTGTTGAAAGGCGCCCCCGCATATCTGTCGCAAGCCTTGACGCCGCTTGCCGATATGGCGGCCTGGAAAGCGTTTGTCGAAGCCGCCCTGCGCGCGGACCGCAAGGCGGGCTCCCTGCGGGTGCTCGAGGCCGCGGGCCTGGCGGTGGACCTGAGCATGCAGGCGCAGTCGCCGGAGTTGCTGGCGGCAGGCGCCGCCTTGCTTGCTGAACGGGATTTCGGCGCCTGGCGCGAACGCCTGTTGGAAGGCGGGATCGCGAACTGTACCGAGAACCGCGCCGCCTGGCACACGGCCCTGCGCGCGGAAGACCCGCCGGGGCGCGTGGCCGCGCGCGTGCTGGCCGAGCGCGACCGCGTGCGCAATTTCGTGCGCCACATCGATGCCCAGGCGCGCTACGACGCCGTGGTGCACATCGGCATCGGCGGCAGCGATTGGGGCCCGAAGCTCGTGGTCTCGGCCATCGGCTATGCCGGCACGCGGCGGCAGATGCGCTTCGTCTCCAACATCGACGGCCATGCCATCGAGGCGGGCCTGCTCGGCCTCGATCCGCAGCGCACGTTGGTGGTGGTGTCGTCCAAGTCGTTCAACACGGTCGAGACGCTGAACAACGCGCAGTGCGCCTTGCGCTGGCTGCGCGAAGGCGGCGTGGCCGACCCGTGGGCCCAGGTCGTGGCCATTACGGCCAACCCGGAGGCCGCCAAGCAGATGGGCGTGGCGCCGGACCAGATCTTCACCTTCTGGGACTGGGCGGGTGGCCGCTACTCGGTGTGGTCGGCCATCGGCTTGCCCATTGCGCTGGCGCTGGGCGCCGAGGCGCTCGATGCGTTCCTGCAAGGCGCGGCGGCGATGGACGTGCATTTCGCGCAGGCGCCGCTCGAGCGCAATGCGCCGGTGCAGCTCGCGCTGGCGGGCATCGCCAACCGCAACGTGTTCGGCTATCCCTCGCTCAATATCGCGCCCTACGATGCGCGCCTGGCGCACCTGGTGCCGTACCTGCAGCAGCTGGAGATGGAATCGCTCGGCAAGTCCGTGGATTTGCACGGCCGGCCCGTGTCACTGCCCACGGGCCCCATCGTCTGGGGCATGCCAGGCACGGACGGGCAGCACACGTTTTTCCAGTGGCTGCACCAGGGGCCGGAAGGCGCGCCGGTGGATTTCATCCTCTGCCGCGAGCCGGACCATCCCTATCCCGAGCATCATCGCCTGCTGGTGGCGAACTGCCTGGCGCAGCGCGAAGCGCTGTTGCGCGGCAAGCCCGCTTCCGTGCTGGAGGAAGCGCTCACGGCGCAGGGCGAGGACCCCGAGCGCGCCGCCTGGCTCGCGCGCCACAAGGCCCATCCGGGCGGCCGGCCGTCCACCCTTATCGTGCTGCCGCGCCTGACCCCGCATTCGCTGGGCGCCTTGCTGGCGCTGTACGAGCACAAGGTGTTCGTGCAAAGCGTGGTCTGGGGCATCAACCCCTTCGACCAATGGGGCGTGGAGTACGGCAAGGCCCTGGCGCGGGGCATAGGGGAAGAGTTCGCCGGCAAGGCGTCGACCAGCGTGCGCGACCCGTCCACCGCGTACTGGGTGGAGGCCTGGCAGGGCGGGCGTTGAGGGCGGGTTCGTCCGGCCTTTTCCCGCGCAAGTTTGGCGTGGCATGGCATGGCGTTCGCGCGGGGCGCCCACTTCCGCACCCACCGACCGGTTAAAATTCGCGCTTTCCCCCGTGCCGGCCTGTCCGGCTTGCGTCCGTGCCCCGCATCCTGCTCGTCAAGACCTCCTCCATGGGCGACATCGTCCATGCGCTGCCTGCCGTGTCCGACATCGCTCGCCATGTGCCCGGCGCGGTGATCGATTGGGTGGCCGAAGAAGCCTTCGCCGCCATTCCTGCGCTGCATCCCAAGCTGAACGCGGTGATCCCGGTGGCGCTGCGCCGTTGGCGCAAGGCGTGGTGGTCGGCGTCGGTGCGGGCCGAGCGCGCGGCATTCAGGCAGGCACTGCAAGCGCATCGCTACGACGCGGTGATCGACATGCAGGGGCTTTGGAAGTCCGCCATGGTGGCCCGCCTGGCGCATGGGCCCGTGCACGGCGGCAACCTGCGCTCGGCACGCGACCCTTTCGCTTCGTTGTTCTACCGCCATCGGCATCGCGTGGTGTTCGAGCAATCCGCGGTGGTGCGCATGCGGGAAATGGCGGCTTTGTCGCTGGGGTATGAACTCGACGGGCCGCCGGACTTCGGCATCCGTGCCGAGCCCCCGGCGGGCTTGCCGGCACGCTATGCGGCCATCATGCCTTCGGCGAGCCGGCCGACCAAGCTGTGGCCGGAGGACGCGTGGCGCACGGTGTTGCAGCGGCTGGCGGTGGCAGGCTATGCGCCGCTGGTTTTTGCCGGCACCGAAGAAGAATCCGCGCGCGCGCAGCGCTTGATCCAGGGCATTGCCGGCGCGCAGGCCTTGCCGCGCATGGGGCTCGCCGACGTGGCGGGCGTCCTGGCGGGCGCGGCGGTGGTGGTCGGCCTGGACAGCGGGCTCACGCACTTGGCCGGCGCCTTGGGCCGGCCCACCATCGGCATCTATGCCGACTACGATCCTGCGCTCGCGCCCGTCACCGGCCCAGCGTTCACCGCAAGCCTGGGCGGGCGTGGCACGCCGCCTTCGTGCGAGCAGGTGTTGGCGGCCCTGGGCCAGGCCTTGCCGGCCGAAGGCGCGACGGGAGCGGCACGCTGATGCGCGGCGCCCTGCTGCAGGCCTTGTATTCGCTGCTCTGGCGCGTCGCCACGCCGTTCTTGTTGTGGCGCATCTGGCGCCGCGCCCGGCGCGAGCCAGTCTATGGCGTGTTTCCCGCCGAGCGCTTCGGTTTCTACGGCAAGGGCAAGGACGCGCCCGCGCGCGCCGGCTTCCAGGCGGCACCGGTGTGGGTGCATGCCGTGAGCCTGGGCGAGACGCGCGCCGCGCAGCCTTTGGTCCGCGCGCTGCTCGATCGCGGGCTGCCCGTATTGCTCACGCACATGACGGCCACCGGGCGCAACGAAGGCGCCCGCCTGTTCGAACAAGACATCGCCCGCGGCCAACTGCGCCAGGCCTGGCTGCCCTACGACATGCCCGGCGCCGTGCGAAGGTTTTATCGCTACTTCGCGCCGCGCTGTGGCCTGCTCATTGAAACCGAAGTGTGGCCCAACCTGGTGGCGGGCGCCCGGCACCATGGCGTACCCATCGCGCTCGTCAGCGCGCGCCTCTCGGCTGCCTCCGCCCGCAAGGCACTGCGCGTGGCAAGCCTGGCCCGGCGCACCTATGCGCGGCTCGATGCCGTGCTGGCCCAGACCCAAGCCGACGCGGATCGCCTGCGCCAGGTCGGCGCGCAGGCGCCGATGGTGGTGGGCAACCTCAAGTTCGACTTGCAATTGCCGCCCGAGCTCGTGCAGGCCGGCGCGGCGTGGCGCGCAGCGCTCGCGCGGCCCGTCATCGCCTGGGCGAGCACGCGCGAAGGCGAAGAGGAGGCCATCCTGGCCGCCATGCGCGAGATGCCCCGCACCCCGGCCGGCATCGCGCCCCTGGCCGTGCTCATCCCGCGCCATCCTCAACGCTTCGACGAAGTGGCCACCCTGGTCGAGGCTGCCGGCCTGGCCATGCAGCGCCGATCGCGCCTCGGCGCCATGCCCGTCACGGCACCCGACCCCCACACGGCAGTGTTGCTCGGCGACAGCCTCGGCGAAATGCCCTTCTACTACGCGGCTGCCGACGTCGCCATCGTGGCCGGCAGCTTCGCGCCGCTCGGCGGCCAGAACCTCATCGAGGCCTGTGCCTGCGGCACCCCGGTCATCGTCGGCCCGCACACCTTCAACTTCGCCCAGGCCTCCAAAGACGCCATCGAAGCCGGCGCCGCGCTGCGCGCCGACGATGCACGCGCCGCCTGGCGCCTCGCCCTGGAGTTGATCGACGACCAGGCGCGCCGCGCCGCCATGCGCGAGGCCGCCGCGCGTTTCAGCGCCGCCCATGCGGGTGCGACGCAGCGGGTGATGCGGGCGGTGAGAGGGTGGTTGGGGTAGGAGGCCTTTTCCGGCCTGGGGGCGGGTGCGCCGCGGGGGCTTGGACGGAGCCGGTCCCGCTGCGCCCCCGCGGCGCACCCGCCCCCAGGCCGGAAAAGGACGGGTCAAGAACTCGACAAGGCCTCGAGCCTCTGCCTACCGCAGCAGCGCGTTGATTTTCGCGACGTCGTCTTCCGAGAGGATGCCCGCGGCCGCTTTCAGCCGCAGCCCCGACATCAGCGCGTCATAGCGCGCCTTGGCAAGATCCCGTTCCGTGGAGTAGAGCTGCTGCTGCGCGTTCAGCACGTCGATATTGATGCGCACGCCGACTTCATAGCCCGTCTTGTTCGCCTCCAGCGCGCTGCGGCTGGAAACCTGCGCCGCTTCCAGGGCGCGGACCTGGGCAAGGCCGGCGTTGACGCCTTGGAATGCGACGCGGGTGTTCTGCACGGCGGCGCGGCGCGCCGCTTCGAGATCGTGACGGGCTTTCTCCGACAGGGCCACGGCTTCATTCACGCGCGCGCTCGTGCCCAAGCCGGAGAAAATCGGCACCGATACCTGCACGCCTACCGAGCGCGTGGTGTAGAAATCGTTGACCACGTTCTGCCCGACCAAGCCGCGCGAGCGGCCGATGTTGGCCGTCAGGTCCACCGTTGGGTAGTGGCCGCTCTTGGCGATTTCAATGTCGCGCTTGGCGATTTCGGTGGCCAGGCTGGCTTGCGCGACGGCGAGGTTGTTGGCGGCGGCCTGCTGCGTCCAGGCTTCGAGCTTGGCGGGCTCCGGCGCGGGTACCTTGACCGACTCCGGGAGCTTGGCCAGGGTGTCGGGCGCCTGGCCGATGATTTGCTGCAGGGCGCTGGTGCGTACCGTGAGCTCGGATTCGGCCTGGATCTCCTGCGCCACGGCGAGGTCGTAGCGTGCCTGGGCTTCGTGCGTGTCGGTGATGGTGGCGGTGCCGATCTCGAAGTTGCGCTTGGCCGCTTCGAGCTGCTCTTCGATGGCTGCCTTTTGCGCGCGGATGAAGGCGAGATTGTCTTGCGCCGCCAGCACGTCGAAGTAGGCCTGGGCCACGCGCAGGATGAGGTCTTGCCGTGCCTGCGCGAGCTGTGTTTCACCGATGGCGAGCTGCAGCTTGGACTGCTCGTAGTTTTGCCAGTTGGCCCAGCGGAAGAGCGGCTGCGTCAATTGCAGCGTGTAGCTCTCGCTGGTGTACTGCACCCCCGGCAGGCGCGTGGTGGAGGCTTCCGCGCGGGTGCCCGTCAGCCCGATCGAGGGCAGCAGCCCCGCGCGGGCCTGCGGGAGTTTCTCCAGAGTTGCCGTGTATGCGGCCCGCACGGAAGCGAAGGTGGCGTCGTTGGCCAGCGCGGCTTGGTAGGCTTGCGCAAGGTCCAAGGCCGCGGCCGGGGAAAAGTATGCGCACGCGCTCAGCAGAGCGCATAGCGTCGGGACGTACAGCCTTGCGCGTGTGGGCAGCACGGAGACTCCGGTCAGAATTTGAACTTGGAGACAGTCACGCCACGCAGGGGTTTGACCAGCGTTTCGAATAGCGAGGTGGTTTCGAACGTGGCGGCCGTGGTGCGGGTGATCAACAGTGCGGTCATGATCGGGTTCTGGCCGACGATGATCGCCAGGCGGCCGCCCACGCGCAATTGGTACTTGAGGCTATCCGGCACTTCCGGCACCGAGCCCGTCACGAGGATGGCGTCGTATTCCGTGGAGCCCCAGCCCTTGCTGCCGTCGCCGACCTGCACCGTGGCGTTGGCGATGCCGGCGCGCTTGAGGTTGGCCTGGGCAAACGAGGCAAGGCGGGGAAGGATTTCCACCGAGGTGACGGTTTGCGCCATGCTGGCCAGCAGGGCGGTGTGATAGCCCGAGCCGGTGCCGATTTCGAGCACGCTGTCGCTGGGTTTGAGCGCCAGTTCCTGCAGCAGCCGGGCTTCCACCTTGGGAGCGAGCATGCATTCGCCGCTGTCGTAGTCGTCGAAGCGCAGCGGAATCTCGGTGTCGACGAAGGCCAGGGAGCGCATCGACGGCGGTACGAAGTCTTCCCGCTTCACCTTGAAGAGCAGTTCCAGGACGTTCTGGTCGAGAACATCCCACGGGCGGATTTGCTGTTCCACCATGTTGAAGCGGGCTTGTTCGACGTCTGGAAAAGTGGCTGCGTTCATGGTAGATAATTAGGAATTAACGAAAACCGTAAGAAAACGGGCAATTTTAACCGGCCTATGGCCGTACGGCCTGCGCGGCGATCGCTAGTCTAGCAATATCACAGGATTCAGGGGCGGCCTGCCAACTCATTATGTATGCTCCTACACCTGGGCCGCGCCCCACGACGCAGGCTCCTGCTGTCCCGACCACGGGGCGTGCGCGGTTCCTCGCCGCACTCGCCTGCGGCCTGATCGTCCTCATTGCCGTCTCCGCGGCGGCGTTGGTCAACAATTTGCATCAGCGCGCCATCGCCGCGAAATCGCGCGAATTGACGAATCTGGCGATGGTCCTCGCCGAAGAGGTCGAGCGCACGTTCGAGGCGGTCGAGGGAGCGCAGCAAGATATCGCCGACCGCATCAAAGAGCGGGGCGGCCACACGCATGACGCCTTCGTGCAGTTGGCCGGCAGCAGCGAGATCGTCGAGTTGCTCGAAACCAAGGCCAGCAGCCTGAGCTACGTCGATGCGCTGTCGGTGGTGAGCCGCGACGGCGTGTTGCTCAATTCCTCGCGTCCCCAGTCGTCGCCGTACGTGGATCTCTCCGGTAGCGAATTTTTCCGTTCGCTGCACCGCAATGGGCAGGCAGAGACCTTCCTGAGCCTGCCTTACCTCAGCCCGGCCTCTGGCCGATGGACGATTTATTTCGCGCGCAAGGTGCGCGATGCCGAGGGTGCGCTGCTGGGCATGGCGGTGGGCAGCATGCCGACGGCGTACTTCGAGGAGTTCTACGAACAGATCAAGGCCGGCGAGCAGACCGAGATCGCCATGTATCGTTCGGACGGCCATCTGCTGGCGGGTCATCCGCTGCCGCGGCAAGTGATCGGCAAGCGCCTGATGGCGCTGCACGAGGGCGATCACGGCTTGCCGGTCATGCGCGAAGGCAAGGCGGTGGAGATGACGAGCACGGTGGACGGCGTGCGACGCCTGGCTGCGGTCGCCGTGCCCTCGGCGTATCCGGTCGTGCTGCAGGTTAGCGTGCCCGTGTCCACCGTCGTGGCGAGCTGGCGGGAAGATGCGTGGGTCATCGTCGGCGGCGCGACCTTGCTGTGCATCATCATCGGCGTCTGCTTCATGCTGAGCAGCCGGCAGCTGAGGAACCAATATGAAATCGCGCGCGCCGCCTACGACATGGCCCGCTGCGACACGCTAACCGGGCTGCCGAATCGCTTGAGTTTCATCGAAACCCTGTCGCGCAGGCCCGAGCCGCCTGATGGCGCGCAGACGGCGCTGTTGTTGATCGACCTCGACGTTTTCAAGGACGTGAACGAGGAGCTGGGGCAGGACGTGGGCGACCTCGCGCTGAAGAAAGTCGCCCAGCGCATCCAGGCAGCGACCCGGCCTGAGGATTTCGTCGCGCGCGTGGCGGGCGACGAGTTCGCGGTGGTGCGCCATGCTTCCGATCCGGAGTCCATCGGGGTGCTGGCGGCATCCCTCATCGCCGCCATCGCCGAGCCCTGGTACGTGCGCAATTACCGGATCGTCCTGAGCGCAAGCGTCGGGGTTGCCTTGTCCAGGCCGGGCGATGATGCCGACGCGCTGTTGAACCACGCCGAAACGGCGCTGCTGTGCGCGCGCGGGGAAGGGCGGCGCCGGTGGCGCATGTTCGAGAAGAGCATGGATGCGGCGCAGGCGACGCGCCGCGTGGCTGAGACGGCGCTGCGCGAGGCGCTGGAGCGGCATGGGTTCGAACTGTATTACCAGCCGCTCGTGAACACCCAAACGGCCCGGTTGGAAGGCTTCGAGGCCCTGCTGCGCTGGCGCGAGCCACGCCTTGCCGAGCTGGGCGCCCCGCAGGTGATCGCGGTGGCGGAGGAAACCGGCCTGATCGTGCCGCTGGGCAAGTGGGTGCTCGACATGGCGTGCGCCGAGGCGGCCAAGTGGCCAGGCAACGTGCGCGTGGCAGTCAACGTTTCGGCATGGCAGTTTCGCAGCGGAAAATTGCTGGACCACGTGCGCGGCGCGCTGAAGGCCGCGAATTTGCCTGCCGAGCGCCTCGAGCTCGAGATCACCGAGACCGTGCTGCTCCAGAACACGGCCTACGTGCACAGCACGCTGGACGAACTGCGCAGCATGGGCGTGCGGATCGCGCTCGACGATTTCGGCACCGGCTACTCCTCACTGCTGTACCTGCGCCGGTTCCCCGCCGACCGCATCAAGATAGACATGGCTTTCGTGGCAGGCATTTGTACGAATCCGGAGTCCGCGCGCATCGTGCAGGCCATCGTCAACCTGGGCCACAGCCTGGGCATGCAGACCACGGGCGAAGGGGTGGAATCGCAGGCGCAGTGGGACCAATTGCGCATGGCCGGGTGCACCGAGATCCAGGGGTATTTCGTGGGGAGGCCGTGTCCGGCCGAAGAGGTGCGGGTGTTCTTCGAAAAGTACGGCGTCGAAGAGAAACTCGCCTAGGGGCAGGCGCGCCGCGGCGCGGCCTTGGCCCCCGTAAGGCTTGGCCTCAGAAGGGGTTGGCGACTGTGGTGGTGTGGCACACCACTGGCGGCTTGGCGAAATACTCGCCCACCAAGGCCCGCCAGGCCTTGAAGTCTTCCGAGCCGCGAAAGTGCACGGTGTGGTCTTCCAGCGTTTCCCATTGCACCACGAGCAAATAGGTATTGGCGTCTTCCAGCGTCTGCTGGAGCTGCATGCCGTGGCATCCCTTGGCCCGCTGGAACAGCGGCGCTGCCGTCTGGACGCCGGCTTCGAATGCTTCTTGCGTGCCCGGTCGGATTTCGATCTGCGCGATTTCGTAAATCATGGCGAGCCTCTTGCAGGGAGGGCGGTTGCAGGGAGAGCGGGCCCTTATGTTACCCGCCTTCGCGCACGGCGGGCGCCGGGCAGGCTTCGTGCAAACGGCTCATGCCGCCCCGCCCCGGACGGACGGCACACTATACTTGGCGGCATCAGCCGCCGTGAGGCGGCGTCGTCCATTTGCACGAGGTTTTCATGTCAGCCGCTAAACCCATTCCCAAGGCACTTACTATCGCGGGCGTCGATCCGTCCGGCGGCGCAGGGGTGCTGGCCGACATCAAGGCGATGAGCGCACTCGGCGCCTACGGGTGCGGCGTCATCGCGGCACTGACCGCGCAGAATACCCACGGCGTGACGGGCGTGCGGCCCGTCGAGCCCGCGTTCGTGGCGCAGCAGATCGATACCTTGTTCGCCGACGTGCCGGCCGATGCCGTCAAGATCGGCATGCTGGGCAGCCGGCCGGTGACCGAAATCGTCGCCGAACGCCTTGCGCACTGGAAGCCGCCCTACGTCGTGCTCGACCCGGTCATGGTCGCGAAAAGCGGCGACTCGCTGCTGACCCGCGATGCGGTCGGCGCGCTGCGCGAGGCCTTGCTGCCGCAAGTCACCATGATTACCCCGAACCTGCCCGAGGCCGGCGTCTTGCTCGAGCAACGCCCCGTGGACACGGTCAAGGAAATGCGCCGCGTGGCCGAGCGCCTGCGCGAGCAGCTCGCCCATAGCGGCGAGCGCTGGGTGTTCCTCAAAGGCGGCCATTTGCCCGGCGACATGGCCATCGATTTGCTGCACGACGGCGATCGCATGATCGAACTGGCTGCGCCGCGCGTCCACACCCGCAACACGCATGGCACGGGTTGCACCCTTTCGGCTGCCTTGGCCGCGTTGCTGCCGCAGTGCCAAGACGTGCCGGAAGCTGCCAAGCGCGCCAAGCATTACCTGACCGAGGCCATTCGGCACGCGGACAGCCTGGGCGTGGGCTCGGGCAACGGGCCGGTGCATCATTTCCATCAGTGGTGGTAGGAGCTGGCTTGCCCGGGACGATCGGAAACGCCATGGCCGGGTTTCTCGATCTTCCGATGCGCCACTTCTGCGGTAACCAAGCCGAGGAAGATCAAGACCGCGCCGACGAGCCCCAGGCCGTACGGCGTGACGATCCGGATCATGGCGGCCCCGAGCACGCCTGACGCGGCGACGGCGAGGTAGATCGTCGAGGCGTTCAACGCGATCAGGATGGGCGCGCGCGTCGGGGCGATGCCGATCAGCCGGTGCTGTTGGGGAACGATCAGGCCCCAGCCGCACAGCCCCCATGCGACGAGGGCCGCGATGGAGGTCGGCAGTGCGGCGCTGGATAGCGGCATGAGTGCGAAGTCGATGCCCACGGCGATGATCGCCATGTTGATGATCCAGCGGCTGCCGAACCGGTCGGTCAACGCGCCTGCGACGAGATTGCCAAGCGTGGCCGCCACGCCCCAGATTGCGATCAGCATGGCGAGGATGTCGCTGCGGCCGTCCGTCGCGCGCTCGAATGCCACGCTGGCGTAGCTATAGACGGTGTACAGCCCTGCCAATACGAGCAGGGTCGTTCCCAGGGTCCAGGCCACGCGGGGGTCGAGTAGCGGGGCAAGGCGTTCGCCCAGGGTCAGCTTAGCGGTTCCCACGAGCCGGGGAAGTGCGAGGGCGATGCCCGTGCCCGCGAGGAGGCCTAGGCCGGTGACCCACCACATGGTCATGCGCCAATCGCCCAGCCCACTCACGAGCGTCCCGATGGGGGCGCCTAGCGCGGTAGCGCCGCTCAAGCCAGCCATGACGACGGCGAGCGCGCGCCCCCGCTGTTCGGGGGCGACCAGGGCGGCCGCCGTGGCGCTGGCTGCGGGCGTGTAGAGCGCGCCACCGGCGCCTGCCAGGATCCGGCCCGCCAACCCCATTTCGAAACTGGCTGCCAGCGCAGTCAGCGCATTGCCGAGCGAGAACACGAGGAGCCCGCCTCCCAATACGAAGCGGCGCGGCCAGTGCGACGTCCAGGCAGCCATGACGGGCGTCATGATGGCGTAGGACAGTGCATACGCCGTGATCATTTGCCCCGCGGCGTCGATGCCGACACCGAAATCCTGCGCAATCTCGCGCAGGATGCCGGCCATCACGAAGCTGTCGGTGCCGATGGCGAAGGTGCCCAAGGCGAGGGTGAGAAGTCGGAGGTTCATGGCAGTTCCGTTATGTCGTAACAATAATGGTTACATCAAGGGGCGCAAAAAAACCTTGCCTGGCGGGGTGTTCGTTCCTTTATTTCCGCCTGCTTGGGGACTCCTTGGAACGCTTCAGTATCTGGGCGAGCATGTCTTCGATGGTGATGCGCGCCATGTGCTCGTGAAGTACCTCGCCGAGCGATGCATAGACGCGGCTCAGCGCCGGTTGTATTCCGCAGCCAACGGGGCAGGCCGGATTGGGGCGGGACGCATGCAGGGCGAACAACGGCGCGTCTTCCACCGTGCGATATACGTCGAGCAGGGAAATGGCCTGCGGGGCACGCGCCAAGGTCCATCCTGCATGGGCCCCGCGATGGCTCTTGACGAGGCCCGCCTTCGACAATCGCCCGAGGATGCGCCGGATGACGACGGGATTGGTGTTGACGCTTGCGGCGATGCGGTCGGACGTGACCGGGTCGGGGTTGTTTCTCGCCACGAGGGACATCCACGCCAAAATGTGTATTGCGATCGTCAGCCGGCTGTTGGAACTCATGAAAAGGCCCGCGGGGTGTTTTGTCGTAACTATATTGGTTACGTCTAGGCTGGGTCAAGCCCTTGCATGTGAGGGCAGGGCCCGATTGGCACGCCGCGGCGCCTTGGCCGAGGCGCGCCGGAAGTGGTATGGCGGTTCGGGTCCGGATGGACGCGCCGTCGATAGGCGGTTAGGATTCGGCAGTCCCGGAGTTCGTCGTTCTCTTTTCCCTGCATGCATCTTTCTGAGCTTCTTGCCGAGGTCCGTCCGCACGTCGAAGCGAACTTCCGTTCACCGGGGGGCGACTGGCCGGCGTGCACCCTGTTTTTCTCGGTTTCCGATGGCACGTCCCGCGCGCGCGTACGCCACGCCAGCGCATCGGATTTCGCCAGCGCGTGGCTTGCCGGCACCGAGAAGCTCGAACAGTTGGTGCAGCGGCGCGGCATGCAAGTGCGCTGGCTGCGCATCGATTGGGTGGAGGAGGTGCGGGAGACGACCATGAAGGCATGGTCGGAAGAGCTCGCCAAGACCAAGCGGAACTATTACCGCTATGGCGTGGCGCTGGACCGCGGGCTCAAGATCGCCTTCCTGGAGCAAGAGCTCAACGGCAACGCCATGCTCTATGGCGGCAACGAGGTCGCGCACGCCACGGTCAACCTGCATAACTTCAATGTGTATGCTGCCAATCGCTATGGCGCTGGAACCGAACTCGACCCCGGCAGGGACAGGGCGGTCTATGTGCTGTCGACGCGGGGGGTTTTTCGCGATGCGCTCGAGGCCCGAACCCATCTCTTGTACGGCCCGGGGCGCAACGCCGGGCGCAGGGTGCGTGACCGCCTGACTGACCAAGACGTATTCGAGCTGATCGAGCGCGGCGCCCTGTACCTCGCTTCGCAGGTCCAGGAGAGTGGCAAGTTCCATTACGGATGGCATCCTTGTTTCGACCGCCCCATCAACGCCTATAACAGCCTGCGACACGCGAGCACGACCTACGCCATGATCGAGGCGTGGGAAGTGACGCGCGATGAAACACTCAAGCAGGCCATCGATCGCTCGCTGTCTTATCTCACCACCAAGCTGATCGCACAGGCCGAGCTCCCGGACGGGCGCCGCGGCGCGTTCCTGGTCGATGGCTCTGAGGTCAAGCTGGGCGGCAATGCCGTATGCCTCCTGGCGCTGAGCAAGTATGCGCAGGTCACGGGCACCGATCGCCATCATGCGCTGATGGCGGCGCTGGCGGAGGGCGTCCTGTTCATGCAGGACCCGGCGACGGGCCGCTTCGTGCACGTGCTGAACTATCCGGACCTCTCGGTCAAGGAGCCGTTCCGCATCATCTATTACGACGGCGAGGCGGCGTTCGGGCTGATGCGCCTATACGGCCTGACGCGCGAGCCGCGCTGGCTCGAGGCCGTGGTCCGCGCGTTCGACTATTTCCTTTCCGCCGAGCATTGGAAGGCGCACGATCACTGGCTGAGCTATTGCGTCAACGAGTTGACGACTTACCGGCCGCAGGCGAAGTATTTCGAGTTCGGCATCAAGAACTTCGCCGATTACCTGGACTTCGTCCGGGATCGCATTACGACTTTCCCGACTCTGCTCGAATTGATGATGGCCGCCGAGACCATGTTGCAGCGGCTTGTCATGTACCCGGAGATGCGGCCGCTATTGAATGCGGTGGACCTCGATGCCTTCTACGAGGCCTTGGAGCGGCGCGCCCACTATCTGCAGAACGGGCATTTCTGGCCGGAGTATGCGATGTATTTCCGCAACCCGGCGCGCATCGTCGGCAGTTTCTTCATCCGGCACCATGCCTTCCGCGTGCGCATCGACGACGTCGAGCACTATTTGTCGGGGCTGGTGGCGTATCTGCGTTATCTGCAGGCCGGCGGGCGGGTGCGGGCGCTGCGCCTGCAGGCGGCGGCATAGGCGCCGCCTGCATTCTTCTCTCTTCTTCTAGCGAGGTTCAACGGCCCTGGGGCGCGGTGCCGGGGATGCTGCGGATGTTCAACGTCACGCGGCGGTTGGGCGCCAGGCATTCACGCAGCGCGGCGCCGCCGCGTACGCCCTGGCATTGCACGACGGGTTCCGATGCGCCGCGACCTTCGACGCTCACGCGGGAAGGCGAAAGCCCCTTCGAGACGAGGTAATCGCGGACGGCCTGTGCGCGCTCCAGGGAAATCCGCTGGTTGGCGGCAGCCGACCCTATCCGGTCCGCGTGCCCGACGATATGCACTTCATACGGCGCCGACTCCCCGCGCAGCGGCGCGATGGCACGGTCTAGCTCGGCCTGCCCCGCAGGCGTGAGGCGGGCGCTGTTGAAATCGAACAGCACGTCCGCCGCGATGGAAATGGTGCGCACGGGCGCGGGCGCAGGAACCGGGGCCGGCGCGGGCTTCATCGCGTCGGCGATCGCCTGGCATTGCGGACGGCGCCACATCGTGGACGTCACCGTATCCCGCGCGTCGAAATTCACCCGGTATTGGCAGACCAGGACGTTCTGGCCTTGCAGCGGCAGGGTCAGGTCGTAGTCGAACGCACGTCCGTTGGCGCCGGCTTGCACAGGCTGGCCCAGCGCATTGATCACGGTTTGCTTGGTCGCGCCCGGCCTGACTTGGGCGAAGCGATTCATGTCGAGTGGCTTGCCATTGCGCAGGAACTGAGAGGGCAGCTTGCCGACCTGGGCCTCGATGTTCTGGAAGCCTGAAGGGTCTTGCGTGATCTGTATCGGATCCTTGGGCTCTTCGCGCTTCTGGGGAGCAGAGCAGGCGGCAAGTGCCAGGGTGCCGACTAGGGCGGCTGCAACGGTAGTGATTCTCATGTGGTGTCCTTGTTCGAAGCCGGATGGAACAGTCAAGCAAGTGCCCGGGGGCATCGGCGGAATAAATCGAAACCGGCCTGCAGGAAGAAAACCGACGTGAGGTTATTCCACAAAACCGGGGTCCGATTAAATATTCGCAAGTTTTCGATTAATTGAAAAATGGGCACATCTATTTTCTGTGAATATCACACTTGATGTTGGTCAGTTTACGGTTCGGTCCAATTTTATTTTCGTCGTCATAATATTAGGCGCAAGGTTGGATTATGGTAAGCATCCGTAAGGATCATGCCAAAAATACGGGAAAACCATGATTCGCGTGCATTTGGCGTCGAGTAAGGTGGCGCGAAATAATTTTCCTCGGGCGAAGCTGGCGATTGTTTTTCGAAAATAGATATTCGCAATGTTTTGAATATCTATTTTGAAAGAAATAGGCAGGTCTTTAGTTGGATTTTGCGCCCGCGGTGAGTAATGTTGTGGGAAGCGCGAAAAAATAGGCGGTTTTTCGCCGCACCAATTATTCGAAAGGTTCCGCTTGAGCCTGAGTCGTGGCTCAACCACATAAAACAGGACGATGCAAAGGTAGCTGCATGAACATATCGGTCACAAACAAGGTTGATGGGGCAACCACTGAACTTCCGGTGGGTGATCTCACGCTTAATTCCGCAGGCGTCGTCAAACTGCCTTTCGGGCCGGAATCGGTGGCGGCGTTCGAGCGCAACGGGCAACACCTCATTCTGAAGCTCAAGTCCGGGCAGCAGATCACGATTGCCAACTTCTTCCAGCCTGGGCCGGATGGTGCTCGCAGCGAACTCATCCTGGAGGACGCCAGCGGCGTGCTCTGGTGGGGCCAATACAGCTCGCCCTGGTCAGGGTTCTCGTTCACCGAAATCGTTGCCGTCGAACAGGTAATGGGCATGCTTCCCGCCGGAAGCGCCGTTCCTGCATGGCTGCTCGCAGGCCTGGCCGCCATCGGCCTGGGCGCGGCGCTGTTGAATGACGACGACGATGATGACGAATCGGACGCGGATGCCGATGCGGATGCTGATGCGGATGCTGACGCTGACGCTGACGCGGATGCCGATGCTGATGCTGACGCTGATGCGGATGCTGATGCTGATGCTGATGCTGATGCTGACGCTGATGCGGATGCTGATGCTGACGCTGATGCGGATGCTGATGCTGATGCTGATGCCGATGCTGATGCTGATGCCGATGCTGATGCTGATGCTGATGCTGATGCCGATGCCGATGCTGATGCTGACGCTGACGCTGACGCTGACGCTGACGCTGACGCGGATGCCGATGCCGACGCGGATGCCGACGCGGATGCTGATGCCGATGCGGATGCTGATGCCGATGCGGATGCTGATGCCGATGCGGATGCTGATGCTGATGCTGATGCTGATGCGGATGCGGATGCGGATGCGGATGCGGATGCTGATGCTGATGCTGATGCTGATGCTGACGCTGATGCTGACGCTGACGCTGACGCTGACGCTGACGCTGACGCTGACGCTGACGCTGACGCTGACGCGGATGCCGATGCCGACGCGGATGCCGATGCGGATGCTGATGCAGATGCTGATGCGGATGCTGATGCAGATGCTGATGCGGATGCGGATGCTGATGCTGATGCAGATGCTGATGCAGATGCTGATGCAGATGCTGATGCAGATGCTGATGCAGATGCCGATGCCGATGCAGATGCCGATGCCGATGCCGACGCGGATGCCGATGCCGACGCGGATGCTGATGCTGATGCTGATGCGGATGCTGACGCCGATGCTGATGCTGATGCGGATGCTGACGCCGATGCTGATGCCGATGCCGACTCTGACGTCGACGCCCATGACGATGTTGCGACGGCCAAGCTCGAACTGAGCCCGCGCGACCTCGGCACCACGGAAGAATCCGGCTCGGACACGCTGCTCCTGCGCATAGGCGAGGTTTCCGAATCGCACTACTTCACCATCGACGACGGCACGACGGGCGACCTGTCGTTCTCGTTGGATGGCGGCAGCCTGCTGGGCGTGCTGGGTGGGGCTTTCGTCACCCTCCAAGTCATGCAAGACGGTGAGTGGGTGAATGTTTCCGAGACCCGGGATGCCAACCTGATCGACTTGCTCGGCCTGTTCGGTGACGAGATGCGGGTCGAGGCGCACGATTTGCCCGCTGGCCAGTACCGCGTGGTCTATGGCGGCAACGGCTTGGCTTCGCTCGTGCAGCAAGCCGACTGGAGCATGACGCTGGATCGGACGAGCCTCGTCGAGTTCGACGTGACCAATGTCGAGCCTGCGTCCGGCAATCTGCTCACGGATCCCGGCCCAGGCGGATCGCCCGATGACCTTGGTCCGGATGACGCAGCCGTGCTGCAGGTCAAGAACGCGGATGGCGATTATGTGACGCCCGATGCCGCCGGCACGGTGATCGCCGGCCTGTACGGTACGCTGACCGTCATGCCCGACGGCAGCTATACCTACCAGCCCAACGCCGACAACGCTGCAAACGTGGGCAAGGTCGACGTCTTCGATTACAAGCTGGTGCATCCGAACGGCAGCGAAGACGAGGCCAAGCTCTATGTGCGCCTGGACAGCGACCAGGTCGAACTGGAGTGGGACGATGCGAATCCTGGCCAGGATGCGGTCGTCACGCCTGCGGCGGCGGACTCGGGCGACGCGTCGGTGATCGTCGAGAACACGGTCGAGCAGGTGGACCAAGCCGATGTCATCGAGTACTCGTGGGCGCTCGGCGCGCTTGGCATCGTCCTGGGCAACACTTCGGGCACCCATGTGTTCACGGTTGAAGAGGGAACGACGTCCTCGGTCGACCTGGACATCACGGGTTCTGGCCTGGCGTCGTTGCTCAACGGGCTCAAGTTCACGCTCGAGTCCAAGGACGAGGGCGGCAATTGGGTGAAGGTTGGCGGTTCGGAAGCGGGCGGCCTGATCGACCTGATTGGCCTCCTGCCGACGCGCATCACGGCACACATCGACGACCTGCAGCCGGGCGAGTACAGGCTGATCGTGGAGAACGCCTCCGCCATCACGTTGCCGGGCTCGGTGAGCGTGGATATGACGCAACACGTGACGCATTACGACCAGGTAAGCGTCGGTGGCGTCACGCCGGCCGAAGGCAACGTACTCGAGGCTTCGGGCATCGATACGTCGGTCGACGGTCCGGTCGCGGTCAGCGTCAAGGACGGTGCTACCGTCAAGTTCCCCGGCGTCGATCCGGTCGTGCTGGAAGGCGACTATGGCACCCTGACCATGAACGCGGACGGTAGCTGGACGTACGAGCCGAAGGCGGATATCAACGCCATCGAACAGGCCGACGTATTCACGTACCAGCTGCACTTCGCCAACGGCCAGGTGTCGGAAGGCACGATCACCGTCAACATCGGCGAGACGAACAACACGCAGCCTGCACCGGGGTCAGAGTCCGGCGACGAGCTCATCGTCGCGCATTCGGTGCCGCTCGATGGCCTGGACGATGACGGTGACGATGCGGACGACGACCAGGGCGATGAAGATGATGTCGCGTTGGAAGATGTGTTGAAGCCTGAGGCGGATCCGGTCGAGTCGTATCTCGCCGGGGAGTCCAGCGAAGGCCCGGCCATCGCGTCGGCCTCCACCGAGACTGAGCCGTCTGTGATAGCCTCCGCGTATACGGAGGATCCGGAAGACCAGGCGTGGTCTCAGCATGATGTGTCGGGCATCTGATCGTCGCGCCGATCGTTGATCCGATGAGCGGCCGGTCCTGGGGTTCCAGGGCCGGCCGTTCGCGTCAGAAGTTGCCGGGAGTATTCATGAGAGGTTCATGCCGCGCGGCCTTGCTCGTGGCCGGGCTGTTGTCTGTCAGGCTTGCCGACGCGGCTGACGCGGGCGCGCAGGGCGCCATGCATGGCTGGGCAGGCCCGCAGGCAGCCACGGGCGCCGCCCGCGCGCAAGCCGCGCCCGCCGGGCGTTGGGTCATCGAGAAGCGAGTGTACGTCCCTTCATCGTCGATGAACGGGGTGGTGGAGGGGCCGCCTCTCGGATCCCATCGTCCGTTGGTGGCCGGGTCCGCACCGGCGCAGTCGCCCCAGTTGGCCGGGGCACCGGCAGGGGCTTCCGCACCGGCCAACAGCGACAGGCCTGCGGATAAGGTGGCCGAAAAGGCGGCCGATAAACCGGTCGAAAAGTCGGCAGATAAGTCTGCCGAGGACAGGCGCATCGCGCGCCACCCCGATCCCGAACGGCTGGGGCCGCTCGCGCCTTCGGTTGCAGCGAGCCGGTTGGTGCAAAGCCGCCCGAATGCAGGGGTCGTGCTGGCGAGCGAGGTGGCCAAGGACGGGAACGCTGCCGCGTTGACGCTGGCCGACGTGGCGCGCCAAGCCGTCAGCTGGCATCCGAACATCGCGGAAGCCTTGGGGCGGCTCAATCAAAGCGACGAAGAGATTGCCGTGGCGCGGGCGGGCTACTACCCCCGGGTCTCGACGGGCTTTCGGGCGGGCCGCGACAATACCAACGCTTCGGCCGATAGCCAGATCCGCCGCCTGAGCGTGTCGGCGTCGCAGATGCTGTACGACTTCGGCAAGGTCAGCAGCAGCGTTTCTGCCGCGCAGGCCGCCGCACGCGTGAGCCAGGCGCGGGTGTCGATGGCCGTCGAGCAGGTCGCGGCCGAGGCCGCCAGGGCGGCCATCGAAGTCAAGCGCTATGAGGAGCTCGAGGCTGCCGCGCGCGACCAGGTAAAAGGGGTCTCCGAGATTAGCCAGCTGGTCAAGACACGCCATGAGAGCGGCGCGAGCACGCGTTCGGACGTCATGCAGACGCAATCCCGTGTCTCGGCATCGCAGTCCATTGCGCTGCAATACGCGTCGCAGCTGGCGCGTTGGCGCGGCGTGCTGCGCACGCTGCTGGGCGTAGCCACGCTGCCCCAGCTCTCCGTCGACCGTACGCCGGAGCTGGAGGGTGCCTGCAGGGCGGACGAGCTCGATTGGTCCGAGGTTCCGGCCTTGAAAGTTGCGGAAGCGGAACACGAGCGGGCGAAGGCGCTGCTGGAGGCGGCACGCGCCAACCGCTGGCCCACGCTTTCCCTGGACGCCGGCGTAGGGCGCGCGTTCAACGGCAATGCGACGCGCCGGGACGATTTCATGCTCGCGCTGAACGTGTCCATGGACGTGTACCAGGGCGGCGCGCTCAGCGCCCGCAGCGCAGCTGCCGAACACGCCCTGCGCGCTGCGGACGCGGCGCGCGACAACGCCCGGCTCTCCGTGATGCAGGCCTTGACGGAAGCCCGCGAGCAAACCTCCGGGCTGGCCGACCGCCTGGCTGTGCTGGACGGCCGGCGTCAATCCATCGGCGAAGCCAAGGAGCTATATCGCCAGCAATACCTGGCGCTGGGAACGCGCTCGCTGATCGATCTGCTGAACGCGGAGCAGGAGTTCCACCAGTCGCGCTTCGATCAAATCAACACGAAGTACGAGCTGCTGGAGTTGAGTTTGGATTGTCTCTATGCCACGGGCGCGATGCGCCGGGCGTTTGGCCTGGAAGATGCCGTGCGCGTGGCCGGGAATGCCTATGATGAATAACACCAGCGCAGTGCAGGATTCGGCGGCGGCCGGCGGCGAGGCTCCGCAGCCCGGGGCCGAGCATCGGGAACGCGCCTGGCGAGAGGCGGTGCTCGCGGTCGCCCGGCATTACCGGCTTCCGTGTTCGCCCGAGTCGCTGCGCATTGCCCGCAGGTGGGCGGATGAAGGGCAGGACGAAGAGCAGGCCCTGCGCGATCTTGCCCGCCGGGCCGGGCTGGGTTTGTCGTTGGTGCGGGATCCCGAGGCACTGGAAGCGATTTCCACCTGGCGCCTGCCGGTGACGGTGAGGACCCGCGACGGCCAGGTGGGCGTACTCGAGGCCATCGCCTCCGACGGAACGGCCAGCATCGCATACAGTGGCGACGATGGGCAACGCACGCGCGTCGCGCTGGATGCCTTGCAGTCCCAAGTCGAATGGGTGGCCGTGATGCGCCCGCTCGGCGGGGTGCCGGATGCGCGCGTCGATGCGTACATCGCACCCTACAAGCCTCATTGGCTGCGCGCCATCGTCCTGGGGGACATGCGGCCCTATTGGCACATCATGGCCGGGTCGCTGGTCGCCAACATCCTGACGCTCTCCACCGTGCTGTTCTCCATGCAGGTGTACGATCGGGTGGTGCCCGCCAGTTCGATGCCGACGCTGTACGTCTTGTTCACCGGCGTGCTGGTGGCCTTGGGCTTCGATTTTGTGTTGCGGCGCGTGCGCAGCACCGTGACCGACCTGCTCGGCAAGCGCGCCGACATGCGCATTTCGGACCGCGTGTTCGGCCATGCGCTGCGCGTGCGCAATACCGCCCGGCCGGCTTCGACCGGCACCTTCATCTCGCAATTGCGCGACCTCGAGTCCATACGCGAGATGATGACGTCCACGACGGTGACGGCGATTGCCGACGTGCCGTTCTTCATCTTGTTCTTGGTCGTGTTCTGGCACCTCGCCGGATCCCTGGTGGCGGTTCCGCTCGCGGCCATGGTGCTGATGGTCGCGCCCGGCTTGCTCGCCCAGCGGCGCCTGCGCGAGTATGCCCAGACGGCTACGCGCGAGGCTTCGCTGCGGCATGCGATGCTGGTGGAGGCGGTGCAGGGCAACGAAGACATCAAGACCATGCAGGCCGAGGACCGCTTCCAGCACCTCTGGAACCACTACAACGCGGTCACGGCCGAGGCCAACCTGAAAACGCGGTCCTTGACCAACACGCTGGTGGGTTGGTCCCAGACCGTGCAGACCGGCGTGTTTGCGACCGTGATCTTCTTTGGCGCGCCGCGCGTCATCGACGGTGACATGACCACGGGCGTGCTGGTGGCGGCTTCCATTCTTTCCTCGCGGATGATGGGCCCCATGGCGCGCGTGGCGCAGCTGCTGGGCAAGTGGCAGCAAGCCAAGCTCGGCATGAATAGCGTGGACCAAATCATGCAGCTGCCGGTGGACCAGCCCGAGCACGAGCAGCGCATCCACCGCCCGGCGATCCAAGGTGCCTTCCAGTTCGACGGTGCGGCGTTCCGCTACACCCCCGATAGCCCGATCATCCTGCAGGTGAAGAACCTGCGCATCCAGCCGGGCGAGCGCATCGCGGTGCTGGGGCGCAATGGCGCGGGCAAGTCGACCTTGCTGCAAGCCATGGCCGGCCTGCTCGAGCCCGCTTCGGGCGAGGTGTTGCTCGACGGCGTGCGGCTGTCGCACATCGATCCGGCGGACGTGCGGCGCGACATCGGCATCCTGACCCAGAATGCGCGGCTGTTCCACGGCACCTTGCGCGACAACCTGGTGCTGGGTGCCCCGCGCACGAGCGACGAGCGCATCCTGCAGGTGCTCGAGTGGACCGGCGCGCTGAATTACTTGCGCCGGCTTCCGAAAGGGCTCGACCACATGGTGCAGGAAGGCGGCGTGGGGCTCTCCGGCGGGCAGCGGCAGAGTCTGCTGCTGGCGCGCCTGCTGCTGCGTGATCCGCGCGTGTTGTTGCTGGACGAGCCGACCGCAAGCATGGACGAAACGACGGAGAAGCGCTTCATTCGTCACCTGGCTTCACTCGAGGCTGGACGCACGTTGGTCGTGGCGACGCACAGGACGAGCCTGTTGAGCGTGGTCCAGCGCATCATCGTGGTGGACAACGGCGCGATTGCCTTGGACGGCCCCAAGGAAGAAGTGATCGCGGAGTTGAACCGCCGGTCCAAGGCGCGCCTGGCGGCGATATAAAGCACGCAAGGGATGGTCATGAAGAGCATAGCGCTCCCCTCTTTTCTCTCGTTTCCCTCCTTCGGCGGCGCACCGCGCAAGCGCCGTGGCATGGATGCCCATGGGGACGGCGATGATGCGGTCATCGTGCGCTCGGAACGCATCATATGGGTGATCGTCACCCTGTTTGCCGTGCTGCTCGTGTGGAGCTTTTTCGGCGTGATCGACGAGGTATCTTCGGGCACTGGCAAGGTCATCCCCACCTCGCGCGAACAAGTCATCCAGTCGCTCGAAGGCGGCATCCTGGCCGAATTGAACGTGGCCGAAGGCGATATCGTCGAGCAGGGCCAGGTGCTCGCGCAGCTCGACCCCACCAAGATCGGATCCAACGTGGAGGAGAGCGCGGCGCGCTATCGCGCGGCGCTCGCGAGCGTGGCCCGCCTGCGCGCGGAGGTGGATGAAACCCGGCCCCGCTTTCCGGACGAGCTCAAGCCCTATCCCGAGCTGATCGCCGCCGAGTCGCAGCTGTTCGAGGCGCGCAAGCGCAGCCTGGAGCAGTCGGTGGCCTTGGTGCAGCAGTCGCTGCAGCTGGTCCGGCGCGAGCTGGCGATGACTGAATCGCTGGTGAAGGCCGGGGCGGCGAGCGATGTGGAAGTCATCCGCCTGCGGCGCCAGGCTGCCGACCTCGAGCTCAAGATCAGCGAACTGCGCTCCGAGTACCGTGTGCGTGCACGCGATGAGCTCACCAAGGCGCAGGCCGAGGTCAAGGCGTTGTCGTCGGTGGTGAAAGGGCGCGCGGATTCGCTCACCCGGCTGACGCTGCGCTCGCCGGTGCGCGGCGTGGTCAAGCAGATCAGCGTCACGACCAAAGGCGGCGTGGTGCCGCCCAATGGGATGCTGATGGAGATCGTGCCGGTGGAAGACCAGCTGCTGGTGGAGGCGCGGATTTCGCCGCAGGACATCGCCTTCATCCACCCCGGCCAGGAGGCGACGGTCAAGATCACCGCCTACGATTATTCCGTGTATGGCGCCTTGGACGGCGTCGTGACCACGATCTCGCCGGACACCATCCAGGACGAGGTCAAGCCCGAGGTCTACTATTACCGGGTATTCATCCGGACTTCCACCGACGCCCTGGTCAATAAGGCAGGCAAACGGTTTCCCATCGTACCGGGGATGATCGCGACGGTGGACATCCGGACGGGCCAAAAGACGGTTTTCGAGTATTTGATCAAACCCATGAACCGCGCGCGCGAGGCGCTGCGCGAGCGCTGACGAATCCGGCACCGCGCTCGATGGAAACCGATGGGATGGCGGGAGAAACGGTCTTGCGGGAACCCCCTTCGTCGTACCGGGTCGGCATGCTCCGCTATGCCGCCCGCCCGTTTTCCGAGATCGGGCACATCGCGCGCCTGTGTGCGGACGAGGGCATAGCAGTCTGCTATTTCAGCTATCGGGACCTTGCCGTCGGCGCGACGCGCGCGCGCGGTTTCTTGTTCCGCGATGGGGCCTGGGTCGAGGGCGAGTACGAGCTGCCCGTCGTCATCGACAACGCGCCGCCCACCTCCGCTTCGCAATTGAGACTGTGGCAGGATCTCAAGCAGCGAGCGCGCCTGACCACGCCGCTGTTGGGCGGCAAGCGCGCCGTCCTGCGCATCCTGGGCACGGATCCCCGCACGCTCGCCCTGTTGCTGCCCTATGGTTCGATCGAACCGCGGGACTTGCTCGAGCGCCTGCGCGACGGGGCCATGGTGCTCAAGCCGTACGTGGGCAGCCGGGGGCGTGGGATTTTCGTGGCCGAACGGGTAGACGGCGGGATTCGCTTGGCGAGCGATGCCGGCGTCGAGCTTCTCGATGAAGCCGCCTTTCTGGCACGCGCCGAGCAGTTCAAGGCCCGCGGCTACATGATGCAGGAGTATTTCGCCAGCCGCACGCAGGCCGGCCCCTTCGACGTGCGCGTGCCGCTGTTCCGCGGCGCGGGCGGGCGGTGGACGGCTGCGGCCATGTACGTCCGGGCGAGCGGCAACCGCGTCACCTCCAATTTGGCCACTGGCGGCCAGCAGCACGATCCGCGCACATTCCTGGCCACGCAATACAGCCGCACGCAGGTGCATGATTTGATGGTGCGGCTGGAAGAGGCCGCTTATCGCGTGGCGGAGGTCCTGTCTGCCCGCCACGGTGAGGCGCTGGATGCGCTCGGCTGCGACTTCGGCATCCAGGATGGCGAGCTGCGCCTGTTCGAAGCGAATAGCTATCCGGGGCTCAAGGGATGCCTGGAGACGGCGGCGCCCATCAAGCTCGATTACTACAAGTACCTGCTCGGCATCGAGACCGGCCCGGCGATTGAAGCGGCGACGCCCGAGAACCGCGAAACCCTGCGCAGCATCATGCGCGAGGGTGCCAATACCTACGTCAACTCCTACTACCTTGCCCCCCGCGCCGGCAATCCAATCTATCGCATGCTGCGCGTGGAGGGAGAGCGGCGGGGGCTGTCGTTTTCCATGGCGGGCAACACCCACGTCGAGCTTTCGGCAGGAGAGGGGCCGCCATGCGTGTTCTCGCCCAACAGTCCGGACGTGTCGGTGGCATTGCGCGCCATCACCTTGAACAAGGCGGCCACGAAGAAAGTCTTGGCGGGTGCGGGCATTCCGGTGCCGGAAGGACGCGTCTTCGACGACTTCGATGCCGCGCTGGCCTACTTCCGCTCGCGGGTGGGCGTCGCGCCGCAGGTGGTCAAGCCGCTCAAGGGCTCGGGTGGCAAGGGCGTGACGGCCAACGTCGCCACGGAGGAAGATTTCCGCTACGCGTGGCATGCCGCCCGGGGAAAGAGCAAGGTGGTCGAAGACTTCGTCGTCGGCGATGAAGTGCGCATCTTCGTCGTGGAAGGGCGGGTCGCGGCCGCTGTCTGCCGCCTGCCTGCCCACGTGATCGGGGACGGCCGCAGCACCATCGCCCAGCTGATTGCGCGCAAGAACGAAGCGCGCAAACGTAATCCAGTCTTCAGGCTGTATCCCATCGAGGCGCTCGACTACCTGCATCGCATCGACCGCCGGCCGCTCGACGCGGTGCCTGCCGCCGGAGAGTACGTGCGCCTGGGCACGACCTCCAACGTGGGCCAAGGCGGCGAGAGCGTCGCCGTGCTGGACGTCCTGCATCCTTCCATTCTCCGCATGGCGGAGGCGTGCTGGCGCGCATTGCCGGGCGCCATCCAGGTTGGGCTGGACGTGATCATCCGCGACTTCCGTGCCGATGCCGGGGACGGTAATGCCTGGGTGATCGAAGTAAATTCAGATCCCGCCGTCGCCACCCCGTGCTTCCCCGCCTACGGCCGTCCGGCCGCCGACCTGCCTGCCTGCCTGGCAGAAGTGGCCGTGGCACGCCTGCGCGCGAACCGGGAGATGCTGGCCGAGGCGCCGACCATCCGCCCGGCGCGCCTCTATCGCTCGCCTTGCGACGGCGCGTCGCTGGCGCGCGATTATTCGCTGCAGCGCGTGTTGCTCAAGCAGGCGGCCTACGCCCGGAATCTCGAATGCACCTCGGTGAACGCCGTGGTCACCATCATCTCGGCGGGAGAGGCCCGGCTCGGCTTTGCACACGGCATGCCCCACCTGACCAGCCATGTCGCCCGCCGCGCGACGAACGACAAGAGTTGGACCAAGCGGCTGCTCGCGGCGGCGGGGATATCGACGCCCGAAGGCCGGGTCTTTCCCATCGACAAGGCGGAGGAGGCGTGGAAGTACGCGCGCCGGCTGGGGAGGCCGGTCGTGGTCAAGCCGCTCGTCGGCTCCGGCGGCCTAGGGGTGACCTCCGACATCCGCACCCGGGAGCACTTCGATGCGGCGTGGCAGATGGCGCGGGACGTCCGGGCTTCCGAGGTCATTGTGGAAGGATATTGGGCCGGCAATGATTACCGCGTGTTCGTGATCGGCAATGCCATCTGTACGGTCACGCAGCGCGTGCCTGCCTACCTCACGGGCGACGGCATCCATACCATCGACGAGCTGGTCGAGCTGAAGAACCAAGCGCGGCAGCACAACCCCTTTCTTGGCGCCAAGCCCATCGTGTTGACGCCGATGATGCGGCGCAATCTCGCGGCCCAGGGTTTGAGCGGGGATTCGCGTCCGGCAGCGGGGCAGCACGTGCCCTTGCATTCGATCGCGAACATCGGCTCGGGCGGCGAAAGCCGCGATGTGACCGATGCGGTTCACCCCGATTGGGCGCCGATCGCGGTGCGCGCGCGGCAGGCGGTGTTCAACCCCTTCCATGCCGGCCTGGACCTGATCGCCGAAGACATTTCCCGTTCGCCCCACGAGCAGGCCTGGACCATCATCGAAGTCAACACGAACAACGAGTTCGGCCTGCAGCATTTCCCGTTGGAAGGGCCCGCCCGAGACGTCGCGGGCGCGTTGCTGGAGGCGTATTTCCCGCAGCTGCGGCCGGACGAGCGGCAGGAGCGGGCGGTGCGCGTGGTGGTCGAGGGCCGCACGCGGGGCGCGGATTTCCGCCGCTGGGCGTGGAAGCAGGCCAGCGTGCACGGCATGCGCGGCTGGGTACGGCACACCGATGACGGCAGACTCGAGGCCGAGCTCGCGGGCGCCCCGCACGCGGTCTCCCATCTGTTGGAGCTGATCGCCAAGAGGTTGCCTTCCGCGCAGGCGCGGGGGGTGTCGGTCGAACCTATTGCCCGCATAGATGCCGACGATGTGCAATTACGCTGAACGCTCGTCCCAGGGCGGTGCGCTGCGGCGCGCCGGAGGGCTGGCACTGCTGCTGGCGGCGCTGTGGAGTGCCTCGGCCTGGGCTTGCCAGCGGCAAGGCAATGTGCGCCCGGTCCCTCCCGGGCTCGACCAGGCGCGCCAGGCCGGCGCCGTGACCCTCTATTTTTCCGATGCCGACATCCGGCGTGCGCCCCATGCCGACGATCGGGACGGAGACGGCCAGGCCGACAAGATCCAGGACATGGCCGTGCAGTTGCAGGCCGCAGCCACGTTGTACAACCATTTTTTCCAGACTTCGGGCGTGGCGGCGTTTCCCCGCTACCGCGACGTGGTGGCCATCCAGGCGTTCGTGCTGGCCAAGCAGAAGTACAACGGCGAGGCCTTTAGCGAACCGTATTTCGATCCGGGTGCGCGCGGCTGCGTGTTGCGGTTCCACGTGTCCGCAGCGCTGCAACCACGCAACCTAACGCCTGCGCACGAACTTTTCCACCTCTATCACTACGCCCATACGCCCATCCAGCGCGCCTGGTTGCGCGAGGGCACGGCCCGTTGGGCGGAGGCCGCCTTTCGCAAGGGCGTGGGGGCGGCCCAGCCGTTGCCGGCCACGAGCGAAGCGCTGCTCGCCGTCACGCGCGAGAGCTATCGGGCCGGATTGATGTGGAATCGATTGGCTGCCCTGCTGGACCCGGCGGGGCGATTCGAGATACCGGCGGCCGCGGCCCGGCTGCGGTACGTGGATGGCACGCCGGTCATTCCGGACGACCGCCTGCATGGCGTCGCCTTCATGCGGGATTTATTCCGCGCCTTGCGCGCGGAGAGCGAGCGCATCGGGCGCGAGCGCGGCCGCTCGCCTTCGGAATGGACGCGTGCGCAGCGGCACGACGCTGCCCTGGATGCGGTGATCTGGTCTGTCGTGCAGCGCGTGGCGGGCGAGCACGCCGCGCGGGCGCCGGCTTCTGAAGAGCTGCGCCGCTTCTTGCAGCTCAAGCTCCAACCGGCGCCGGCGGAGAAGCGTTGAGCTTTTAGGACTGGATAAGCCCGGTCATGGGCGAGCTCGGCGACGCACTGTACAGCTTCTTGGGCATGCGTCCCGCCAGGTAGGCTTCGCGCCCGGCCTCGACGCCTTTCTTCATCGCGCTGGCCATCAGCACAGGGTCCTTGGCGGCGGCGATGGCGGTATTCATCAGCACGCCGTCGCAGCCCAGCTCCATCGCCACCGTCGCGTCCGAAGCCGTGCCCACGCCGGCATCCACGATGATGGGTACCTTGGCCTGCTCGATGATGAGGCGCAGGTTCCACGGGTTGAGGATGCCCATGCCCGAGCCGATCAGCGAAGCCAGCGGCATGACCGCGACGCAACCGATCTCTTCCAGCATGCGTGCCTGGATGGGATCGTCGGTGCAGTACACCATGACCTTGAAGCCCTCCTTGACGAGCGTTTCCGCCGCCTTGAGGGTCTCGGGCATGTTGGGGAACAAGGTATGCGGGTCGCCCAGCACCTCGAGCTTGACCAGGTCGTGCCCGTCGAGCAGTTCGCGCGCCAGGCGCAGTGTGCGCACGGCCTCTTCGGCGGTGTAGCAGCCGGCGGTGTTGGGCAGGATGGTGTATTGGCTCGGCGGCAGGTAGTCGAGCAGGCTGGGTTCGTTGGCGTTCTGGCCGATGTTGGTGCGGCGGATGGCCACGGTGACGATTTCGGCGCCGCTGGCGTCGATGGCCGCCTTGGTCTGTTCGAAGTCTTTGTACTTGCCGGTGCCGACGAGCAGGCGCGAGGAATAGGCCTTGCCGGCAAGGGTGAAGGTGTCTGTCATGGTTGAATCCTGAATGCGGGATGTATGCGGTGTCTCATGGGGGCGTGCGGCCGGCGCGGCCGGGCTGGCCGTGGGGCACACCGGCAGCGGGCCGGGTCCTGGCCGGGCCGGGACCCCGGTTTCGCCACCGCACGCTTGCGCGGGCGCAGGGCGCCGTCATAGCTACACTGCATCCAGTGTATCAAGGCGCCCCGCGCGCTCCGGCGCGCCTCATGAGCGGTGATAGATCTCCGCGCCTTTCTTGACGAACTCCACGGCCTTCTCTTGCATGCCCTTGGAGAGAGCCTCGGTTTCGCTCAGGCCCTGCTGCTCGGCGTATTCGCGCACGTCCTGCGTGATCTTCATGCTGCAGAAGTGCGGGCCGCACATGGAGCAGAAGTGCGCGACTTTCATCGAGTCCTTGGGCAGGGTCTCGTCGTGGAAGTCCTTGGCGGTATCCGGGTCTAGGCCGAGGTTGAACTGGTCTTCCCAGCGGAACTCGAAGCGCGCCTTCGACAGCGCATTATCGCGAATCTGCGCGCCAGGGTGCCCCTTGGCGAGGTCCGCGGCATGGGCGGCGATCTTGTAAGTAATGATGCCGTCCTTGACGTCCTTCTTGTTCGGCAGGCCCAGGTGTTCCTTGGGCGTGACGTAACAGAGCATGGCCGTGCCGTACCAGCCGATCTGCGCGGCGCCTATGCCCGAGGTGATGTGGTCGTAGCCGGGCGCGATGTCGGTGGTCAAGGGGCCGAGCGTGTAGAAGGGGGCCTCATGGCAGTATTCCAGCTGCAGGTCCATGTTTTCCTTGATCATGTGCATGGGCACGTGGCCCGGGCCTTCGATCATGACCTGCACATCGTGCTTCCATGCGATCTGCGTCAGCTCGCCCAGGGTGCGCAGTTCCGAGAGCTGCGCTTCGTCGTTGGCATCGTAGATCGAGCCGGGGCGCAGGCCGTCGCCGAGCGAGAAGCTCACGTCATAGGCCTTCATGATTTCGCAGATCTCTTCGAAATGCTCGTACAGGAAGCTTTCCTTGTGATGGGCGAGGCACCACTTGGCCATGATGGAGCCGCCGCGCGAAACGATGCCCGTCATGCGCTTGGCGGTGAGCGGCACGTAGGCCAGGCGCACGCCGGCGTGGATGGTGAAGTAGTCCACCCCTTGCTCGGCCTGCTCGATGAGCGTGTCGCGGAAGATTTCCCAGGTCAGCTCCTCGGCCTTGCCGTCGACCTTCTCCAGCGCCTGGTAGATGGGCACCGTGCCGATGGGTACCGGGGAATTGCGGATGATCCACTCGCGCGTCTCGTGGATGTGCTTGCCGGTGGAGAGGTCCATGACCGTATCGCCGCCCCAGCGGATGGCCCAGGTCATCTTCTCGACTTCCTCCGCGATGGACGAGGTGACGGCCGAGTTGCCGATGTTGGCGTTGACCTTCACCAGGAAATTGCGGCCGATGATCATCGGCTCGCTTTCCGGGTGGTTGATGTTGGCAGGAATGATGGCGCGGCCGCGCGCGACTTCGTCGCGCACGAATTCCGGCGTAATGCGTTCGGGTATGGACGCGCCGAAAGACTGGCCGGGATGCTGCCGGCACAGTAGTTCCGCCATGCGCTGGCCCTGCGGGCCGCTTGCGCGCAGCGACTCGAGGTACTTCTCACGCCGCAGGTTCTCGCGGATGGCCACGAATTCCATCTCGGGCGTGATGATGCCGCGGCGGGCATAGTGCATCTGCGTCACGTTCGCACCGGGCTTGGCGCGGCGGGGGGCGCGGTGCAGGTTAAAGCGCAGCTCGGCCAGCTTGGGGTCGGCCAGGCGCTGGCGGCCGTACTCGCTGCTCGGGCCGTCGAGCTGGACCGTGTCGCCGCGCTCCTCGATCCATTTCTCGCGCAGCGGCGGCAGGCCCGACCGGATGTCGATCTTCACGTCCGGATCGGTATAAGGGCCGCTCGTGTCGTAGACGGTAATGGGCGGATTCTTCTCGCCGCCGAACGAAGTCGGCGTGTCAGATTGCTCGATTTCCCGGAAAGGCACGCGGATGTCGGGCCGCGACCCCTGTTCGTAAATCTTGCGGGACTTGGGCAGCGGCTGGATGGCGGCTTGGTCGACCTGCGCCGTCGCTGCGAGGAACTTGGGATTGGCGTTCATGGGAGCTCCAAGGAAAAAGGTTTCCGGAGCCGAACGAAGGAAGGAATTTTCCGGGAGTGCCACGGCCGAGACGGCCAGGCGGCGGGTAGAGCTGGCGGCCTGGCGGGAGCCTGGCCGGGAACGGAGTTCCGCCGGAAAACGCTCCCTGCATCGGCATTATCCGTACAGGTGCTGAGGGTTTCATCTCAACCCATCACCGGCCGTTCCGGCGATGAGTACCCCTGCGTCGCGGGTGTAAGTATAGGCGGGCGGCGGGGAATGTCCAATGCGGGCAAGTTCTGCGCCGCAGCATGGGCGTAAGTTCGGTTGGCGGCTAAAGCGGAGCGGTCCCGCGGCGTCCATCCGGTGGGATGCTGTTATGGACGCGGAGGTGAGGCGACTCTAAGTGCTTCCCGGGCGATTGCGCAAACTCCCGAGTGCGAATCTAGGCGTAGTCCTCCCAGGACTTTCCGCTCTGCTGCAGGTCTTTGGTTTTCTGATCCAGATGGTCGAGCGCTGCATCCAGGAGGCGTTTGCCTTCCTCGTCGAGGTCGGCAAGGAACTCGGCTTCCAGACGATTGATCGAGTCTTCTATCTTCCGATGAACTTTTCGCCCTTCAACCGTCAGGCTGAGGCTGGCGCGCCGCCGATCGTGCGGGTCGATATCCCGCTGAACAAATCCGCGCTGGGTCAGCTGCTCGACCGCTCGCGACACGTAAAACGCGTCGGTGCTCGTATGCTGCGCAATGTCCTTGGCGGATAGTGGCCCGTACCGGCCGATGACGGCCATGACATGCCACGTGATGACGGTCAGGCCGTAACGTTTCTCCCACATAGGGGCGAGGAAGCGGGTGATGCGGGTAGAAATGAGCGAGCAGCGATAAGACAGCCGCCGCTCTAGAGGAACGTTGGGAATTTTCTTGACCATGCAAATTCCTGCTTGACACCTGGGCATCGAAGGTCGATTATTTGCGAATCGCTAGTAAATAATAGCGATCCACAAATAGTTGCGTGAGGAACGCCATGCCCTGTCGCCGGGCTGGTGCGATCATGCCTACAGAGAGGAGACTGCCGTGACCATGTTTGCGTCTATCAGTCGCGTTGCTGTTCTCGTACTTTTCAGCTTAGCGGCGAATGCGGCGATTGCGGAGCCGTTGGCGTATCCCCCCAGAGCCATTCGCTTCGTCGTGCCCTTTCAGGCCGGCGGCGCCGTCGACATTATGGCACGACGTGTGGGCCAATACCTGTCGGAGCGCTGGGGGCAGAGCGTCGTTGTTGATAATCGGCCCGGAGCGGGAGGGACGCTGGGAGCAGACGTCGTCGCGAAGGCGGAGCCGGATGGCTTGACGTTATTGGTGACGCCGCAGGGTCCGTTGGTCGTTAACCCGTTCTTAATGAAAAACGTGCCGTACGACGCCGCCAAAGCCTTTGCGCCTGTCACTGTGATCGCGCAGGCTCCAAATGTGGTCGCGCTTAGTCCGTCGAAGGGGCTGAAAACCGTGGCGGAGCTACTGAGTTACGGCAAGGCAAAGGGCAGGCTGACGTTTGCGACTCAGGGGGTAGGTACTACGGGACATATAACAGGAGAGCTTATGGCCCGTGCGGTAGGTGTACCCATGACCCATGTGCCATACAAGGGATTTCCCGGGATGTTGGCCGATGTCACAACCGGGCGCGTGGATATGCTGATTACTGATACGTTTAATGTGGTGCCACGCGTTCGGGCGAAAGAACTGCACGCATTGGCTGTTTCATCGACACAGCGCAGTTCTGTGCTTCCTGAAGTGCCGACGTTTCCCGAGGCAGGCTATCCAAATGTTATCGCCGGCCCATGGTTCTCCATTGTCGCACCAGCCGGTACGCCGATCGAAATACGGGCGCGGCTTGCCGAAGCAGTGCGGAATCTGCTGAAGACGCCGGAAATGGTTCGCGACTTGGCTAATTTGGGAACCGACCCGGTGGGGTCGACGCCGGCCGAGTTCGAGCGCTTCTACGAAACTGAATACAAGCGTTGGGGCGAGATCATCCGCGCCGCCAACATCACTCTCTCCCATTAGTTCGACTCAACTGAGGAACAAGCTATGAGTACCACTCTCGAATCGCCCTCCCGTCGAACCGCCGCATCTTCGTTTACGGTCGAGCCCATCGGGCCAACCATCGGAGCGGAGCTGCATGGCATCGATTTGACGCGCCCTCTAGACGACGAAAGCTTCCGCCGTTTAGAAGAGGCCATCGTTCGCCATAAGGTGGTGTACGCGCGGGATCAGTTTCTGACGCCTGCGCAACACGTCGCGCTAGGCCGTCGCTTCGGTGACTTGGAGGTGCATCCGTTTCGCCCCCGCGGCGAGGCCGATGAGTTGATGGTGTTAGATAATCACAAGGACAACCCGGTGCTGTCTACCGACGTATGGCATAGCGACACTACGTTTCGGCAATGTCCAACGAAGTATTCGATACTGCGCTGTGAAATCACTCCGCCTTCGGGGGGAGATACGCTCTGGGTCGATATGTGTGCGGCGTATGATGGATTGAGCGAACCGATGAAGCGGTTCATAGATCCGTTGCAGGCCGTACACGATTTCATCAATTTCCGTCGGCTGTTTACGAACAGCGAGGAAGATCAGCGGCGGCTTCGGGAAATGGAACAGCGTTATCCGAATCCGACTCATCCGGTCGTCCGTGTCGTGCCCGAGACGGGCAAGCGAGCAATCTTCGTCAATGGCCAATTCACCAAGTACATCGTCGGCCTGACGCCCGAGGAAAGCCGCATGATCTTAGATTTTTTGATCGCCCAGGTGCATGTCCCGGAATATCAGTTCCGGCTGCGCTGGAAGCCAGGCACGATTGCTTTTTGGGATAACCGCTCCACCCAGCACTATGCCAATAATGACTATTATCCGAACCGTCGCCGTATGGAACGGGTAGCCGTTGCGGGAGATCGGCCGCTGGGGCCCGCTGATTTCCCGGCGAGTCAGACCACCGACTAATGGGTTCGTCGTCTCGCTGACCATAACGGTGGCTGCTGTTTCAGGCGGAGCGCGTTTCGCTGGCTGGTACGCCACAGGAAAATCATACCTTCCGACCAAAAAGCTGGCGGGCGCGCGAGCGCCCCCTGAGATTTCCTTCTAGCGGTCAGGGGCGCCGCACCTTAGGCGCTGAACGACCCGAGCAGCATGACGGAGCATCACCGATTGACAGTTCATAACGATCGTCGCAATTATTTGCGAACCGCTAATAAATAATGGTGGCTCACAAGTAATAAAGGTCTGTCGTTACACTGGCAGCAAATGCACAGTGGTGACGAGGGGCTGCGAATCAGGAGACAAGCATGCTAGCCCGTAGACGTGCAGCAAATCTAATCGTTATCGCGGCTTTGTTACCGTTCGTGAGCGCGTACGCGCAAAGCCTCGAGTATCCGGCCCGCATGGGAAAAATCATTGCTCCCTATGCACCAGGGGGTACCTATGACGCGCTTGCGCGCGAATTTTCGCGAGCTTTTACGACGAGTTTGGGTCAGTCTTTTATTGTGGAAAACCGACCGGGCGCAGGTGGAAACGTAGGTATGTCCGCGCTTGCACGAGCACCGGCTGATGGCTATACGCTGGCGATCGGGTCAGCCGGTGTGTTAGCCATTAATCCATGGCTCTACCCGTCGATGCCGTTCGATCCCCTGAAGGATTTTTCGCCTATTGCTTTTATCGGCCGGGTGCCTTTCGTACTGGTGGTCAATGCATCGCTGCCGGCGACGAACTTGAAGGAATTGATCGCTTACATGAAGTCGTCCGGAAAGAGCTTCAATTACGGCTCGTCCGGCGTCGGGACGGTATCGCATTTGTTCGGCGAGCAGTTTAAGCGGCAGACCGGCGTTGACATGGTGCATGTCCCCTATAAGTCGAGCGGTCAGGTTCTGCAAGAGGTCGTCGCCGGACGCTTGCAGCTGCAGTTTGCGCCTCTTGTGGAGCTAATGCCGCAAATCCAAGCGAAGACCGTGCGCGCCATCGCGATCGCCGGGCCCAACCGCTTGCCGCCCCTGCCCGATGTGCCGACACTTACCGAGCTCGGCATGGCAGGCTTTGAATCGCCGACCTGGTTCGGCATTCTTGCGCCGAGCGGCACTCCGCGCGCAATCGTTGAGTTGTTGAGCAAAGAAACCGCTAAGGCGATGGGGGAGCCTGGCCTCAAGGCGAGGCTCGCACAGGCTGGGGTTGAACCTCAGGCGATGACGCCAGAGCAATTCCAGCAATTCATTGTTGATGAATACGGCCGCTGGAAAAACATCGTCCAACAATCCGGCGCCCGTTTGGAGTAGCAAAAATGAATACCCTTGAGCGTGCTATCCATCGCTTAGTTGCTGCCAACCGCATTTTGGCCAATGAAGGGGTTCTCGATGCATACGGCCACGTAAGCATTCGCCATCCCGACAATCCCGAACGTTTCTTGTTGTCCCGCTCGCGCAGCCCTGCGTTGGTGGAGGCGAGCGATATTGTCGAACACACCTTGACGGGAGAGGCGGTGCATCCCAATCCGCCGACGCTGTATCTGGAGCGTTTCATTCATGGTGCCATTTATGAGCGGCGGCCCGATATTCATGCTGTCGTGCATAGCCACGCGTATTCGGTTCTACCTTTCACCGTCGCCAAGGTTCCTCTGCTGCCTGTCATTAACAACGTTAGCGACATGGGCAGTCATGCGCCCGTATGGGATATCCGCGACCGCTTTGGCGACACCAACCTCCTGGTTGCCAACATGGACCAGGGCCGGAATCTTGCCGATTGTCTTGATCGCAACCGGGTGGTGCTGATGCGCGGGCACGGGTTTTCCGCCACCGGGCGCTCGCTGATCGAGTTGGTGAAGTTGGCTGTTTACTTGCCGCGGAATGCAACTATCCAGTTGCAGGCCATGCAGCTGGGCGAGATCACACCGCTGTCAGAGGGTGAAATGGCGATCCGAGCTCAGGTTGAGCCAGATGCGCCGCTAATGTGGCGCGCCTGGGAGTATTGGTGCCAGCGGGCAGGGATCGATCCCGGCCCGAGGTAAGCCTTGGCGAAGCGTGCCATTCATGGCGCGCTCTCGTTTGGAGAAGCGTGTTACGGCTTGGCATTCGGGAAAAACAGCTGCTGGCCGTCAATCTTGTAGCTGGCAATGGTTTGCTGCCCCGCGGGCGAGATGACCCAATCCACGAATTTCTGCGCGGCGGCTGCCTTCACGTGCGGATGCTTGGCGGGATTGACCACCATGACGCCGTATTGGTTGAAGAGCCGCTCGTCGCCTTCGACTAGGATGGTGAGGTCGCCGCGGTTCTTGAAGCTGAGCCAGGTGCCGCGGTCGGAGAGCACGTAGGCGCCGGTCGAAGACGCCATGTTGAGGGCCGGACCCATGCCGCAGCCGCACGCCTTGTAGCCATTGCCTTTCTTGTCGTCCAGGCCGGCTTCTTTCCAGTAGCGCAGTTCGGCCATGTGCGTGCCGCTGCGGTCGCCGCGGGAGATGAACGGCGCGTTGGCGGCGGAGACTTTCTTGAGCGCTTGGATGATGTCCTTGCCCTTCACGCCGGCGGGATCCGAGGCCGGGCCCACCAGCACGAAGTCGTTGTACATGACGGGATAGCGCTTGACGCCGTAGCCTTCGGCGACGAATTTCTCTTCGGCGGCCTGGTCGTGCACGAATAGCACGTCGGCATCGCCGCGCCGGCCCGTGTCCAAGGCTTGCCCCGTGCCTTGCGCGACGACCTTGATGTCGATGCCGCTGGCTTGCTTGAACGCCGGCAGGAGGTGGGAGAACAAGCCGGATTGTTCGGTCGAGGTGGTCGAGGCCATGACGATGGTCTCGGCCGCGGCGGGTAGGCTGGCGAGGCCGGTGGCCACGGGCAGCAGCCATGACGCGAAGATACGGCCAAGGTGCGGGATGCGCTTCATATTTTTTCTCCTTTCACGAATAAGGCGGCTTCTTCGGGCAGCGGCCCGTTGAAGAACGAATCGACGGGGAGGTCCGCGAGTATGCGGCCTTGCTCGAGGTAGATGACGCGGCTGGCCAGGCGCTTGACCTGCCCCAGGTTGTGGCTGCTGAACACCATGGTCACGGGCCGGCCGGCGCGCGGCTGGGCGAATTCGTGCATGAGCGCCTCGACTTCGCGTTTGGCGTGCGGGTCGAGATTGGCGGTGGGTTCGTCCAGGAGCAGGGCTTCGGGATCGAGCGCCCATGCTTGCGCGAGGGCCACGCGCTGTTGCTGGCCGCCTGACAAGGCCCTGGCGTTGCGCCCGGCCAGTCCGGCCATGTCCACGCGCGCCAGGGCATCCAAGGCGGCCTGCCGCGCTGCGCGCCACTTCATGCCGCGCAGCCACAGCCCGAGCGCGACGTTGTTCTGCACGGAGGTGCGCAGCATGTGTGGACGCTGGAATACCAGTGCCTGGCGATGACGGGGTACGCACGTGGCGACGCCTGCCGTCGGCGCGAGCAGGCCGTGCAGCACCCGCAGCAGCGTGCTCTTGCCGCTGCCGTTCGAACCGACGAGGGCCACGCGCTCGCCTGCATGGACCACGAGGTCGACCCCGGCCAGGGCTTTCACCGGGCCGTAGTGGAGGTCGACGCCGCGCAGGGTAAATAGCGCCGGGCCGCTGGCTGCCGCCGATCCCGGGAGCGGCGGGGCGAGCCTGGCGGTGAGCGGATGGATCGAGGCCGAGCGCTTCATGTGGTCAGGTCTGGCATGCGTAGCCAGCCGGCGATGCCGGCATCGCGCCGCTCGCGCCAACGGCGCAGCAGGGAGATGAGCGTGTTGAGCACCAGGACGACCACGAGCAGGATGATGCCTAGGGCGAGCGCGAGCGGCAGGTCGCCCTTGCTGGTTTCGAGGGCGATGGCCGTGGTCATGACGCGCGTATAGCCTTCGATGTTGCCGCCCACCACCATGACCGCGCCGACTTCGGAGACGGCGCGCCCGAAGGCGGCAATCAAGATGGTCAATAGCGCAAAGCGCTCGTCCCAGACCAGCAGCAGGCTGCGCATGACGGTGCCCGCGCCGAGCGAGCGCAATTGTTCGCCATGGCTGCGTTCGGCGTCTTCGACGACCTGGCGTGTGAGCGCGGTGACCACGGGCAGCACCAGGATGGCTTGGGCGACCACCATGGCCTTGAAGGAGAACAGCCAGCCGAGGAAGCCTAGCGGCCCGGAGCGGGAAAGCAGCAGGTAGACCACCAGGCCGACGACCACGGACGGCAGGGCGAGCATGGTGTTGAGTACCGTCAGCACGGCTCCGCGGCCGGCGAAGCGCGCGACGCCGAGCCAGGCGCCGAGCACCAGTCCGCCGCTGCAGGCGAGCAGGCAGGCACAGGCGCTGACCGCCAGCGACAGCTTGACGATGTCGATCAGCGTGGGATCAAGAGCGGCGATGAGCCGAAGCGCAGTGAGCGCACTTTCCGTGAGCGTATTCATAGGGACCTTGGTGCGGGGTCCCAGGGTAACGGAGTGTGTCGGGCGATGCGATATGAACAGGATTGCATAGGGCTCGTCGCGTTAGCCTTTGGGCGTTAGGCGCGACCGTTCCTCGCGGCCGGCAACCGTTCTGGCGACGCCCGCAGGCCGCCGCCAGCCCGGGGCGCAGGGCTATACTCCTGCCGTGCATCAAGTCCAACTTTCCTATACCTTCGGCGTTTCCCGCACCGACGGGGCCGCCCTGCGCAATCCGTTGATGGATCTGCTGCACGCCATCCGCGAGCACGGCTCCATCTCGGCGGCGGCCAAGGCCCTGGACCTGTCGTACCGGCACGTTTGGGGCGAGCTCAAGCGCTGGGAGCAGGCGCTGGGGCACGCGCTGGTCGTCTGGGAGAAGGGGCAGCCCGCCCGCTTGACGGCGTTCGGCAACAAGTTGCTGTGGGCCGAGCGCCAGGCGCAGGCGCGCCTCGCGCCGCAGATCGGCGCCCTCTATGCCGACCTCGAGCGGGCGTTTGCCGTCGCGTTCGACGATGCCGCCCACGTGGTCTCGTTCCACGCGAGCCACGACGACGCGCTGTCGGCGCTGCGCGAGCATGCGGTGGCCAGCGATAAGCTACACCTCGACATACGCTTTACCGGCAGCGTCGACGCGATCAAGGCCTTGAACGAAGGCCGCTGCGGCATGGCCGGCTTTCACGTGCCCGTCGATTCCCCGCCGGGTTCGCTGGCCGAGCGCACCTATAAGCCGCTGCTGCAGCCCGGGCAACACAAGATCATCGGCTTTGCCCGCCGCAGCCAGGGGCTCATGGTGGCGCGCGGCAATCCGCTCGGCATCCGCGGCCTGGCAGACCTCGCGCGGCCTGGGGTGCGATACGTCAATCGTTCGTTGGGCACTGGCACCCGCCTGCTGCTCGATGAGCTGCTGGCGCGCGAAGGCGTGTCACCCGCCAGCGTGAACGGCTATGACCACGCCGAGCCGTCGCATGCGGCCGTGGCGCACGCCGTGGCCTCCGGGGCGGCGGACGCCGGCCTGGGCATAGAAATCGCAGCCCGGGCGCACCGGCTGGATTTCATTCCCCTGATATCGGAAAGCTATTTCCTGGTTTGCCTGAAATCGACGCTCGACCAGCCTGCCACGCAGGCTTTATTGGGCGTCTTGCGCAGTGAGGCCTGGCAACGCAGGCTCGCGGCCATGCCTGGCTATGAGCCGTTGCAGAGCGGAGAAGTACTTGCCATGCACCGCGTGTTGCCATGGTGGCATTTCCGCACGCCCAAGCGGGGCAAGCGCCACTGAGTTTTACCCTTGATGCTTCCCCCAGCCCTCGAAGGCGAAGGGTCCGGTTCGTCTGCCTAGTCAGGCGCCTTGGGCGACCGGACGGGCGGGGCGCCGGGGGCCGGCCAGTTCCGTCTGCAGCACGAGCCGCCAGGGGGCGGTATAGCAAACGAAGTGCTTGTTCGTCGCGCGGCCGATGGCGCACAGGCCGAGGCGTTCGGCCAGCTCATAACCCATTTGCGTCATGCCGCTGCGCGAGACGACGATGGGGATGCCCATCTGCGCCGCCTTGATCACCATTTCGCTGGTGAGCCGGCCGGTGGTGTAGAAGATCTTGTCGTCGCCTGCCATGTCGGCAGGGTCCTGCAGCCACATCCAGCCGGCGATGGTGTCGATGGCGTTGTGGCGGCCCACGTCTTCGACGAACATCAGCATGTGCTCACCGCGGAACAGCGCGCAGCCATGCACCGAGCCGGCCGATTTGTAGGTGGTTTCCTGCACGCGGATGGCATCGAGCAGGCCGTAGAGCTGCGCCTGCGTGAGGCGCGCCTCGGCAGGCAGCCGGATTTCCTCGAGTTCGTCCATCAGCCCGCCGAACACGCTTCCCTGTCCGCACCCCGTGGTGACTACGCGCTGCGCAGTGCGCGCTTCGATGTCTTGGATGCCCCGGCGCGTCTGCACCGCGGCGGCATTGACTTCCCAATCGACGGTGACGGCTTCGACGTCTTCGATGGAGCGCACGAGCCGCTGGTTGCGCAGGTAGCCGAGGACGAGCAGCTCGGGCATCGCGCCCAGCGTCATCAGCGTGACCAGCTCACGTTTGTCGACGTAGACCGTGAGCGAGCGCTCGGCCGGAATGGAGATGACGCTGCGCTCGCCGTATTCGTTGACGACGGTGATTTCGCGGGTCAGTGGTGCGCTGGCCGAGGTTAGGAAAGGGCGATGCGGCGAGCTCACTGCTTGGGTTCGGAGGCGGCGTCGGGCGTCTTGGTGTTGTGGGGCGAGGAGGCCGTGCCCGACGGGGAGTGCGCGCCGGCGGCTTCGAGCGGTTTATCTTCCGGCGGCGTGTAGGTGAATGGGCCAGGGTCCGCGCATGCGGGCGTGGCCACGGGCTGGGGCATGGGCTTGCCGGCCGCCTGGAGGTTCGCGAAATAGGCGCTGGCGACCCGGTTCTGAGCCTGGCAGAGCTTGTAGCTGTCGACCTTGGCGGACCAGGCGGCGCGGGCTGCCGCTTCCGCAGCTTTGGCCTTCGCTTCGGGAGAAGGCGCCGGCAGCTTGGCCAGGGCGGCGCTGGAGACGAAAGCAAGTAACAGGGCGAGAGCGGTTTTCATGCGTAGTCTCCTGCGGCCATGGCAGCGCGCCATGGCCCTTTGGATGATCGATCAGGCGTTGGCCGGCCGGGCATCCGGTTTTTTCGACCGGGGCTGCGTGCGCTGGGCCGGGATCTTGCCTGCCTGGATATCGTTGTACCAGAGTTCGTGGTGTTCGCGCGCCCAGGTCTCATCCACGTAGCCGGTCTTCATGGCCTTGTAGGCGCCCTTCATGCCTATGGTGCCGAGATAGATGTGGCCGAGGAACATGCACATCATCAGGATCGTGGCCACGGCATGGATCATGTGGGCGACCTGCATCGTGCCCCGCGTGTAGACCAAGCCGGGGAGGACGCGGTCGAGCACGAGGCCCGAGCCCACGACGATGAAGCCCAGGAACATCACGCCGCCCCAGAACACGAGCTTTTCGCCGGCGTTGAATCGCCCGGAGGGCACGTGCTGGCCGTTGAAGAGGCCGCCGCCCTTGCGCAGCCAGGTGAGGTCCTCGCGCTTGGGCAGGTTGTCGCGGATGAAGGTGAAGAACACCACCAGCAACGAGACCGCGAACAAGGGGCCGACGAAGTTGTGCGCCGTCTTGAGCGCCCAGGTCATCCAGCCGAACAGCGCGCTGCCCATGACGGGCAGCAGGAAGAACTTGCCGAAGGCCATGACCAGCCCGGAGACGGCCAGCACGACGAAGGCGACCGCATTGACCCAGTGCGCCGCGCGCTCGAAATAGGTGAAGCGCTCGATCTTGCGGCCGGTTTCCGCGCCATGGACGGTGATGGGGCCCTTGGCGAAGTAGAACAGCGCGATGGCCACCAAGACGATCAGGAGCAGCGAGCCGCCGTACGGGATGATCCAATCGTTGCGCACCTGGCGCCAGGCTTCCCCGGCCGAGGTGTATTTCGAGCCGGGGTATTGCACGAAGCGCTGGATCAGCACGCCGGCCTCCGGCGCCTGGCTGTGGGGCAGGCTGCTATAGCCCGGCTGGCCCGAGTTGACCAGGCGCCAGTGCGGCGCGTTGTTGCCCGGCTGGACCTGGGCACGCTGCGCGTTGGTCTGTTCGGCGTAACCCGGTTCCTGGCTGGCGTCGGGCTTGACCTCGAAGATATTGGCGCTCTGGATGGCGCCCATCGAGGTATTGCCCGACGGCTGCGGTGCGGCATCGGCCGCGTGAGCGGCCATGGGCCCCAGCGTGGCGCCGCACAGGGCGAGCGCGGCGAATAATGACCGTAGCATGGCGTCCTCCGGTCAGTTGCTGACGCGTGAATAGTCGTTCTGGCCGCGCTGGGCGCGTGTCTTGAGCTCCTGCTCCCAGCTGTTGCGGTCGCCGGGCGTCCAGCCCGGCGCGGTGAACGCCTGCACGCCCGTGCCTTCGTACGCGGGCTTGCCGTTTTCGACCTTGCCTTGGTAGAGCGATTGATCCCGTTCGGTGCAGGCGGCCGTGCCGAGCACGAGCGCAATGGCGAGGAAGGTGGCGGCTCTCATCACTTGCCTCCGTTCGCAGGTGCGTTCGACTGGGTGCCTTGCGGCTGGCCTGCCTGCTTGGAGCCGTAGGCGGTGCCCCAGCCCCAGACTTCGGCGCCCTTGCCGCGCGTGACCACGCGGGTGCGGAAGATGTCGGCGATCACGTCGCCGTCGCCCGCGAGCAGGGCCTTGGTCGAGCACATTTCGGCACAGGCCGGCAGCTTGCCTTCGGCCAAGCGGTTGCGCCCGTACTTCTTGAACTCTGCCTCGCTGCCATGGGCCTCGGGGCCGCCGGCGCAGAAGGTGCATTTATCCATCTTGCCGCGCACGCCGAAGGTCCCCTGCGAGGGGAACTGCGGGGCGCCGAACGGACAGGCGTAGGAGCAGTAGCCGCAGCCGATGCAGGTGTCCTTGTTGTGCAGCACCACGCCTTCATCGGTGTGGTAGAAGCAGTTGACCGGACAGACCGCCATGCAGGGCGCGTCACTGCAGTGCATGCAGGCCACCGAGATGGATTTTTCGCCCGGCACGCCGTCGTTGAGCGTGACGACCCGCCGGCGGTTGACGCCCCAGGGGACTTCGTGCTCGTTCTTGCACGCCGTGACGCAGGCGTTGCACTCGATGCAGCGCTCAGCATCGCAGATGAACTTCATTCTGGCCATGGCGCGCTCCTATGCCTTCTCGATGTTGCAGATGGTGGTCTTGGATTCCTGCATCATGGTGACGCAGTCGTAGCCGTAGGTGGTCGCGGTGTTGACCGCCTCGCCGCGCACGACGGGGGCCGCCCCCTCGGGGTAGTACTCCAGGAGGTCCTTGCCCTGCCAGCGTCCGGCGAAGTGGAACGGCATGAAGGCCGTATCCGGCGCAACCCGTTCGGTCACGAGGGCCTGGACGTTCAGGCGTGCGCCGGTGGGTGTGACGACCCACACGCGCGAGCCGTTGGTAATGCCGCGTTCGGCAGCCGCCTTCGGGTGGATCTCCACGAAGGATTCCTGCTGCAGCTCGGCCAGCCAGGGATTGGACCGGGTCTCGTCCCCGCCGCCCTCGTATTCGACCAAGCGGCCCGAGGTGAGGATGAGGGGGAACTTCTCGTGCAGCTTGTCGGCGATGTTCTTCTGTTGGACGGACTTGTACAGCGTGGGCAGGCGCCAGAAGGTCTTGATGTCGTCGTGCGTCGGGTACTTGGCCATGAGGTCCGGGCGAGTCCCGTAGAGCGGCTCCCGGTGTTGCGGGATGGGATCCGGGAAGTTCCAGACCACGGCGCGCGCCTTGGCGTTGCCGAACGGATGGCAGCCGTGATTCTTCATCACGACGCGGATGATGCCGCCCGAGAGGTCGGTCTTCCAGTTCTTGCCTTCGGCCTCGGCTTTTTCGGCTTCGGTGAGCTCATCCCACCAGCCGAGCTTCTTGAGCAGCACGTGGTCGAATTCCGGGTAGCCGGTCGGGATGTCGGCACCCTTGGAGTGCGATCCGTCTTCGGCCAGCAGGCTCACGCCATTGCGCTCGACGCCGAAGTTGGCGCGGAAGTTGCCGCCGCCTTCCATGACGTGCTTGCTGGTGTCGTACAGGTTGGGCGAGCCGGGGTGCTTGAGTTCCGGCGTGCCGAAGCAGGGCCAGGGCAGGCCGAAGTAATCGCCGGCGATGTCGTATCCCGTTTCCTTGTCGACCAGGCTGCCTTTCGCCCGCAGCGTGCGCACGTCGAACGCGTGCATGAGGCGCATGTGGGCCTTGAGGCGCTCGGGGCTTTGGCCGGTATAGCCGATGGTCCAGGTGCTGCGGTTGATTTCGCGCAGGATGTCTTCCGGCACGGGCTCGTCCATGCCCTTGACCTTCTGCATCTTGTAGTTCTTGCACAGCTCGTTGCCGAAGCCGAGCTTCTGCGCAAGCTGGTACATGATCATGTGGTCGGTGCGGCTCTCCCAGAGCGGCTCGATGACCTTCTCGCGCCACTGCAGCGAGCGGTTCGATGCGGTACAGGATCCGCTGGTCTCGAACTGCGTGGCCGCGGGCAGCAGGTAGACGGCGCGGTTGGGGTTGAGGTCTTCGCTGCGCCCGGGCATGGCGGCCATGGCGGCCGTGGCCGAGGGATAGGGATCGATCACGACCAGCAGGTCGAGCTTGTCCATGGCCCGCTTCATTTCCAGGCCGCGCGTCTGCGAGTTGGGCGCATGGCCCCAGAAGATGACGGCGCGCAGGTTGGAATCCTGGTCGATGAGCTCGTTGTTCTCGAGCACGCCGTCGATCCAGCGCGAGACGGTGATGCCGGACTTGGTCATCATCTCGGGCGAGGCATAGCGGCTCTTGATCCAGTCGTAGTCGACGCCCCAGACGCGGGCGAAGTGTCGCCAAGAGCCTTCGGCCAAACCGTAGTAGCCGGGCAGCGAGTCAGGGTTGGGACCGACGTCGGTCGCGCCTTGCACGTTGTCGTGGCCGCGGAAGATGTTGGCTCCGCCACCCGAGACGCCGATGTTGCCCAGGGCCAGCTGCACGATGCAGGAGGCGCGAACCATGGCGTTGCCGATGGTGTGCTGGGTCTGGCCCATGCACCACACCAGCGTGCTGGGACGGTTCTCGGCCATGGTCTTGGCGACTTCGTACATCGTGGCTTCGTCCACGCCGCAGACTTCCTCGACTTTGTCCGGCGTCCACTTGGCGAGCACCTCGGCCTTGACTTCGTCCATGCCGTAGACGCGCGCCTTGATGTAGTTCTTGTCTTCCCAGCCGTTCTGGAAGATGTGGTAGAGCAAGCCAAACAGGAAGGCCACGTCGGTGCCGGAGCGGATGCGCACGTGCCGGTCGGCCTTGGCCGCGGTGCGCGTGAAGCGCGGGTCGACCACGATGACCTTGCAGCCGCGCTCCTTGGCATGCAGCAAGTGCAGCATGGAGACCGGGTGGGCTTCGGCGGCGTTCGAACCGATGTAGAGCGCCGCCTTGGCGTTCTGCATGTCGTTGTACGAGTTCGTCATCGCCCCGTAGCCCCAGGTGTTGGCGACGCCGGCGACCGTGGTGGAGTGGCAGATGCGGGCCTGGTGGTCGCAGTTGTTGCTGCCCCAGAAGCTCATGAACTTGCGCAGCAGGTACGACTGCTCATTGCTGTGCTTGGAAGAGCCGACCACGTAGAGCGAGTCGGGGCCGCTTTCCTTGCGCAGCTGCAGCAGCTTGGCCGAGATTTCCTCGAGCGCCGTATCCCAGCTGATGCGCTGGTACTTGCCGTTGACCAGCTTCATCGGATAGCGCAGGCGATGTTCGCCGTGGCCGTGCTCGCGCACCGAGGCGCCCTTGGCGCAATGCGCGCCGAGATTGATGGGCGAGTCGAAGACCGGCTCCTGCCGGACCCAGACGCCGTTCTCGACGACAGCGTCGATGGCGCAGCCCACCGAGCAGTGCGTACAGACGGTGCGCTTGACTTCGACCTTGCCTTTGCCGGTGCCGGCCTGCTGGTCTGCGCTGGCGGCCTCGGCCTTCTTGACCAGGCTCAGCTGCGTGGCGGCGAGGCCGGCGCCGATGCCCACGCCGGAGCGCCGCAGGAACGTGCGGCGGTCCATAGTCGGCAGGGCTTGCGCCATGCCGCGGCGCAGGCTGTGAACGAAGGAGGATGAGGAAGCGGAAGCGCCGGACGGAGCGGCGCTGGGTTTCTTGGTCAGCAACATGCCGTGCTCCGTGGGTTAGACAAGCGTGGTTTTGTAGTAACGCTTGACGTGTTCGGTGACGCTGTAGCCGCCTCCTTTTTCGGGGGCGGGCTTGGCAGCGGCTGAGGGCGCCGGATCCTGCCGAAGGGACGGAGCAACGGCTGCGCCCACGGCGGCAGCGCTCGCGGCGGCAGCGCCTAGGAAGAATCCTCGACGGGATATCTTGGCGTTTTTGGACATGGCTGTCTCCCTGGGAACCGGGGGATATGAAGTGCTTTGCATACTGTACCGCCTGTAACAGTATCCAGGCAAATCCATGCCTGAGTGTTTACCCTTGAAATGCGCGGCAATGCGACGCGGCGCACGCATGAGCGCCGATGTTGCAACGCAATATCTTGCGTCGGTCTCGCAGCGCCTTAGCCCAGCATGTCGAAGCCCTGCGCCTCCACGCTGGCGAAGGCGCGCGTGAATTCTGCCAGGGCGGCGTAAAAGCGCGCGCGCGGATGACCGGCGATCGCGTCGCACATCGCATGCACCCAAGGCTGCAGGTGGCGCGCGAAGAACCGCTGCTGCGTCGAGAGGTTGCAATGCGCCGCGTCGTCGCCGGCGATCAAGTACCGCATGACTTCGCACAGGTAGGCGATGTGATCCTCGGTTTCGCCAACCGAGGGATCTTTCGCCAGGCCTATTTCGGCGAGGTCGTCGCGCAGCTTGACCAAGGACTTTTCGTTCAGGAAGCCGTCTTGGTAGTGCGAGCCGTACAAATACACCTCGGGCTTGCCGAGGCCGCCGAACAAGGCGTCGTATTCGTCCCGCAAGGCCTGGTCGTCTGCGGCGCGGGCAGCTTCGACGAGATCGCGCCAGGGCGTTTCCAGGAAGGCGCCGGCCGTGGGGGCGTCAGTGGCCGCAGCGCGCAGTTTGGCGGCGAACTCCGCATCGGGCGGTGCAAAGTACAGCCTGGCGAGCACGCCGTAGATCTCGGCGCGGGCAATTTCTTCGTCCAGCGAGGCGGAACCGATGTCCGACGGAGAAATGGATGCGTTCATATGTCGGTGATGCGAATTTCGCCGGAGGCGGAGTAGAGATCGACCACGCGGCAATCGCCGCACATTTTCAGGCGCTCGAGGGCTTCGCCCTGGAACATGGGGTGGCCGCCGAGCCGGCCGAGCATGGCCTCGATGGCCTTGCGGGTGCCGAAAGGCTTGCCGCAGCGCACGCAATGGAAGGGCGCGGTTTCGTTCAGGACGCGAGGCTGCTTGCGTTCAGGCGTGAGCAGCAGGCGCGGTTCCAGTTGCAGCGCCCTCTCCGGGCAGGTCTTTACGCACAGGCCGCATTGCGTGCAGTTCTTTTCGACGAACCGCAGCTGCGGCGCCTCGGCGTTGTCCAGCAGCGCGCTGGCCGGGCAGGCGCCCACGCAGCTCATGCACAGCGTGCAGGCCTCTTTGTCGATGGCCAGGCTGCCCAGCAGGGATCCAGCCCCTGGCGCGCCGGCTGGCAGCGGCACCGCTTCGCCTGCCGGGTTGGGCGCGTGCGCGATGAGATGATCGAGCGCCATCTCGAGGGTGCTGCGCTTTTCGCGGACCATGGCGTAGCGCGCGGCTTGCGGCGGCACGACGGGGCGGCGTGCCGCGATCTCCTGCAGGGAGGCGTCGAGCGCTTCCACGGACGCCGGCTGCAGCAGGTGCAGGTGCGGGCCGGTGTAGCCCAGGCCGTCGAGGATGGCCTGGGCCACGCGCATTTGCGATGCGAGGGTCTCGAGGTACTGGGGCGCTTCTTCGTCGGTAGCCAGCACGACCACCTGCGAGGCGCCCAGCGCGATGGCGCCGAGCCAGGCCTCGAGCCCCAGGCTGGCCGTGTGCCAGAGCGACACGGGCATGACGTTGGCCGGGACGCCGTGCCGCTTGCCCAGCCTGGCCTCGCGGCCCAGCCGTTCGACGAGCCGCCGGCCGGATTCCTGGCTGTGGAATAGCAGGACCGGCGCACTGCCGCCCGCCTGCGCATAGGTTGCGAGCAATGTACGCAGCCTGGCGCCTTGGTCCGCGACTGGAGGATAAGAGTAGGTGATCGCGCCGGTGGGGCAAGCCGTGGTGCACGCGCCGCAGCCGACGCAGAGATTGGGATTGACGCGAATCTGCTGGTGGCTTTTGTCGCTTTCGACTGCTTGGGCCGAACAGACGTCCACGCAGGCGCGGCAGCCCACGATGTCGTTGCGGCTGTGGGCGCACAGCGATGGCTTGTAGTCGAAGAATTTGGGTTTCTCGAACTCGCCGACCATCTCCCGCAGTTTCATCAGCGGAGCCGGGTCGGTGCCGTCCCAGCGGAAGTAACCCTGGGGCGGCGCGTGCTGCTCGAACAGGGTTTGCGCCCCCAGTTCCAGGATGAGGTCGAACTGCGCGCGGTGCTGCTGGGCGGGGCGCTCGAAGTCGATGGCGCCTGCGACCTTACAGGCTTGGACGCACGCGCGGTGCGATGTGCAGCGTTCGAGGTCGACCTGGTAGTCAAGCCCGATGGCTGACTCCGGACAGGCCTCGAGGCAGGCGTTGCATCGCGTGCAGAGGTCGAGGTCGATGGGGTTGGACTGGGTCCACGCGAGTTCGAACGCGCCCAGCCAGCCTTGCACGGACTCCAGGCGGCCACTGAGTACCGGATAGCGGCGCTCCTGTTCCCCCCCGGTTGCACCAGGGCCGCGCGCGAAGAGGGTGACATCGAGCGCATCGCTGAGGAGGTCGGCCGCGCGTTCGGCCGCGTCGAGCGGGCCGACGATGAGCAGGCGTCCGGCGCTGCGATAGGTGACCACCGGCACGGGTTCAGGCTCGGGCAGGCGCGCGGCAGCCAGCAATGCGGCCAGCTTGGGCATGGCTTGCGCGGCGTCGCGGCTCCAGCCTCCCGTCTCTCGGATGTTGACGAAGTGCACCGGCGCCGTAGCGCCTTCCGTGTGTTCGGCGACTTCGCCGAATAGCCGCTTTTCCTGCGTACAGGCAACGATGACCGGGTCCGTGCCCGCGACGGCGCGCTGGAACGCGCCTACCTCATGGCGGCAAAGCGTGGAGTGCAGGACCAGCCGTTCATCGAGCGCATCGCCGAGCGACGCCGAATCGAGCGGCATGGTCTTGTTGCAGTCGCAAATCAGTATGGGCATGAAGTTCTCGGCGGCCCTAGGCTTTGCCGTCGGGCGCTGAAAAATCGAATTGCATTTGGCCGTTGCGGGATGCCTCGGCCGAGGTCTCCGACTCTAGCACGGAACGTTCGCCGCCATTGGCGGGCGCCGAAGCCTCGGCTCGTCGCGCCGCGGATGCCTCGCTGGCCTCGGGCGACGGGGCCGGCGCGGGCTGCGCGGGCGGGAGGTTCTCCGGGGTCGCGCTCTCCGGCTCGTCCTCGATGAGCGAGAGCACGCGGGCGCTCACCATTTTCTTGAGCGCGGAAGCGGGCAGGACGGGCGGCGAGGAGTAGTCGTCGATGTATATGTCCAAGCCGTCCATCACATTGTGATGGGGATCGGAGAATAGCTTCTTGAGTGCCGCCAGCTTGACGTCCTGGGCGACGCCCGGCCGCATGAAGGCAGAGAAGTCGGACTGCGGCGTCAGCGCAGCGAGGTCGTCGAGCGTCGGCAGGCGCGGCGAAGAGGCATGCGCTTCGCCTGCGCCGGACTCCAGGGGAGGCGGGCTGGCGTGTGCATCGGTTGCGCGAGGTTCGGGCGCAGGTTGCCCGGCGCGGGACGGCAGGGCGGCGCCTGCCTCCGGCGCCTCGGTGGGCAGTGGAGAGGCGGCGGCATCAGGCGGCGCCGGGCTCGCCGGCGGATTGGCAGGCATTTCCTTGCGCGAGATAGCCTTGCGCCGCGCCCAGCGACCCAGGAAGCCTTCTTCATCGCGGCTCATGGTGCATCGTCCTCAATCATGGCGAGGCAGGCCGCCTGGTGGGAAGACTTGCCGCTCACGCGTCTTCTCCGTTGCGGCGTTCGCCGGTGCTGATCGAAGCGGGATTCCCGAAGCGGTCCTGCAGCGGGATGAAGCTCACCGGCCGGCGCTTGCGCTTGGGCTCGGCCACGTAGTTCTCCGCCACGAACTCACGCAGCCAGGCCACGACGGGCTCCGGCGCGGGAAGCTGCTCGACGGTTTCCTGCGCATCGAGCAGGCGGCCGGCGTGGTAGTAGCTGAGCGTGACCAGTTGCGGCCGGGCCAGGGGCTCCTCGCAGACGGCCGGAAGCTCTTCCATGCGCCACATCACGAACCAGCACGGCGCATCGGTGGAGGCGTTCAGGTAATAGCCCTCGGCGTCGTCCTTGAGCAGTTCGACCGCATAGCCGGGATGCAGCCAGATTTCGCCGTCGTCGTCCTTGCGCAGGCGGCGGGGCGCTGCGCCGAAACCCGGCTCGGCCGCGATCACGTCGTCCAGCGTCCAGCGCCATTCCTGCCACCGGCTCATGGGGCCGGTCACGCGCTCCTTGCGCATGAGCACGGCAACCTCGAGGCGGGGTGTCGGTGCGCTCATTTCGACCTCGGCATCGGTCAGGAGTCCTTGCTGATGGTGATAGTCGGGAACTTGGACGAGAAGTCCTTGTTCTTGGCCGCTACGGCCACCGCCACCTGGCGCGCGAGGCTCTTGTAGAGGCCCGCGATTTCCCCGTCGGGATCGGCCACCACCGAGGGCTTGCCGCTATCGGCCTGGAGCCGGATGTTGATGTCGAGCGGCAGCGCGCCAAGGTAGGCGACTTCGTATTCCGCGGCCATCTTCTTGCCGCCTTCGGCACCGAAGATGTGCTCGACGTGCCCGCACTGGCTGCAGACGTGCACGGCCATGTTTTCGACCACGCCCAGGATGGGCACGCCAACCTTCTCGAACATCTTGATGCCCTTGCGCGCATCGAGCAGCGCGATGTCTTGTGGCGTGGTGACGATGACCGCTCCCGTCATGGGCACGCGCTGGCTGAGCGTGAGCTGGATGTCGCCAGTGCCGGGGGGCAGGTCGACGATTAGGTAGTCGAGGTCTTTCCAGTTGGTCTGCCGCAGCAATTGCTCGAGCGCCTGCACGGCCATCGGCCCGCGCCAGATCATGGCTTCGTCGGGCGCCACCAGGAAGCCGATGGACATGACCTGCACCCCGTAGTTTTCCAGGGGCTCCATGGTCTTGCCGTCGTCGCTGACGGGTCGGGCATCGATGCCCATCATGAGCGGCTGGCTGGGCCCGTAGATGTCTGCATCCAGCAGGCCGACGCGCGCGCCCTCGGCGGCCAGGGCCAGCGCGAGGTTGACCGCGGTCGTGCTCTTGCCCACGCCCCCTTTGCCCGAGGCGACCGCAATGACGTTCTTGACGCCCTGCAGCAACGGGACGCCACGCTGCACCGCGTGCGCGACGACCTCCGTGCGCACGTTCGCGCTCACGTTGGTTACGCCGGGCACTGTGCGGGCGGCGGCGATGAGGGCGCTGCGCAGGGCGGGTATCTGGCTCTTGGCCGGATAGCCGAGCAGGACGTCGAACGAGACGTCGCCGCCGTTCACTTCGAGGTTCTTGACCGCACGGGTGGAAACGAAGTCCTTGCCGGTGTTCGGGTCGATGACGGTTTGCAGGGCCTGGAGAATGGATTCGGGTGTGGCCATTGGAATGGACGTGCTCGTGAATGAAAAGCTGCGTGTCGCAGGGCATATGGGGATATTAGACCACCTCCCGCGGGCAGGAAGAAATCGACCGAGGGTCGTCTATACTCGCCCGCATGATCGACAAAGATTCCATCACCGGCGTCATCTTGGCCGGAGGCCGCGGCAGCCGCATGGGCGGCGTCGACAAGGGGCTGCAGAATTACCAGGGCATTCCCTTGGCCATGCATGCGCTGCTCAGGCTGGCCCCGCAAGTGGGGCAGGTGCTGATCAACGCGAACCGCAACCTCGCGGCCTATGAGTCCATGGGCGTGCCGGTGTGGCCCGACGCGCTGCCCGACTACGCCGGCCCGCTGGCCGGTTTCCTGACCGGGCTCGAGCATTGCGAGACGCCATACCTGGTGACCGTGCCGTGCGACACGCCGAAGTTTCCGGAGGATCTCGTGGCTCGCCTCGCGGCCGGGCTCGAGGCGGCCGACGCCGAGATCGCGATGGCAGCGACGACGGAAGGCGGGGTGCTGCGCACCCAGCCTGTTTTCTGCCTGATGAAGACCGACCTGCTCGACAGTCTCGTGGCCTTCACGACGGCCGGTGAGCGCAAGATCGACAAATGGACCGCCACGCACCGCTGCGTCGAAGTTCCCTTCGACGACCCGGCCGCCTTTGCCGGCGCCAATACGCTGGCCGAACTGCAGCAGCTCTGACGCTATGAACGACAAGACCCTGCCTACCCTCGAAGAGATTTCGTCCTGTGTCAACGGCTATGATCCGAATGCCTTGCCGGTGGCGCAGGCGCGCGAGTTCATTGCCCGCCTCGTGCCGCGCGTCGAAGGCGTGGAGATGCTGGCGCTGCGCTCGGCGCTGGGTCGCGTGCTGGCGCGGGATGTCATCTCCGACATCAACGTACCCTCGCACGACAACTCGGCCATGGATGGCTATGCGCTGCGCGGGACAGACCTCGCGGCCGGCGGCGACACGGTCCTGCAGGTGGTAGGCAGCGGCTTGGCGGGCGATGGCTACCAAGGCGACGTTGCGCCGGGCCAGTGCGTGCGCATCATGACCGGCGCCACCATGCCCGCAGGGCTCGATACCGTGGTGCCACAGGAGTTCGTCAAGGTCGATGGCGACCGGGTCGTCATTCCCGCGGGGGCGGTCAGGCCCGGCGAGAACCGACGCCTGGCGGGCGAAGACTTGGCGCGAGGCGACGTCGCGCTGGCGGCGGGCCGCGTGCTGCGCCCGGCAGACATCGGCATGCTGGCCTCGCTCGGCCGGGCGGAGGTGCCCGTGTGGCGGCGCCTGCGCGTGGCTTTCTTTTCCACGGGCAACGAGTTGCGCTCGATCGGCGAGCCGCTCGATCCGGGCTGCGTCTACGACAGCAACCGCTACACCCTATGGGGCATGCTGCAGCGGCTGGGCGTGGATGTCCTCGACATGGGCGTGGTGCGCGACGATCCCCAGGCGCTCGAGGCGGCATTCCGCGAGGCCGCGGCCAATGCCGACGTCGTCATTACCTCGGGCGGCGTGAGCGTGGGCGAGGCCGACTACACCAAGGCCATCATGGCGCGGCTGGGCGACGTGCTGTTCTGGCGCATCGCGATGCGCCCCGGCCGCCCGATGGCCATCGGACGCATCGAGACCGGCGGCCGCGGCGCCATTTTGTTCGGGTTGCCGGGCAATCCGGTCGCGGTCATGGTGACGTTCTACGCCCTGGTGCGCGATGCCTTGCTGGCCATGAGCGGCGCGACGCCCGCGCCCCTCCCCATGCTGCGCGCAGCGAGCGTCACGCCCATACGCAAGAAGCCGGGGCGCACCGAATACCAGCGCGGCATCGTGACGCCTGCGGCCGATGGCGGCTGGGAGGTGCGCATCACGGGCTCGCAGGGCTCGGGCATATTGCGCAGCATGAGCCAGGCCAATGGGCTCGTGGTCCTGGCCCATGACCAGGGCAACGTGGCGGCGGGCGAACTCGTGGACGTCCTGCCTTTCGACGGGCTCATCTGATGACGCGCATCCTGGGGCTGGCCGGATGGAGCGGGGCCGGCAAGACTACGCTTTTGTCGAGGCTGATCCCGGCCCTGCGGGCCAAGGGCTATAGCGTCTCGACACTCAAGCATGCCCACCATACTTTCGACATCGACAAGCCTGGCAAGGATTCCTACCTGCACCGCGAGGCCGGCGCCTCGGAAGTGCTGATCGCGTCTGCGCACCGCTGGGCGCTGATGCACGAACTGCGCGGCGCGCCCGAGCCTTCGCTGGCCGAGCTGTTGCGACGCTTCAGCCCCGTGGACCTGATCCTCGTCGAAGGCTTCAAGCGCGACCCGCACGTCAAGATCGAGGTGCATCGATCGGCCAACGGCAAGCCGTGGCTGTACCCCGAGGACCCAAGCATCGGCGCGGTCGTCAGCGACGTGCCGCCGCCCGGTGGTTCGCTGCCTTGGGTGAGCATCGATGATTTGGGCGGGATTGCCGCCCTGGTCGTGGAGTTGGCGTGGCCGCTGGACAAGGCGCTGGATGTGCTGGGCGAACCAGGGGCCGCTGCGTCGGCGCGCTGATGGGCGGCACGGCGCAGGTCTCGGCCGGCACGGGGGCGGATACGCCTCGACCCCTTACAACCGCTTGATCAGCGAAGACGTATCCCAGCGGTTGCCGCCCATCTGCTGGATGTCGGCATAGAACTGGTCGACCAGCGCCGTCACCGGCAGGCGGGCCCCGTTGCGGCGCCCCTCTTCCAATACCAGGCCCAAATCCTTCCGCATCCAGTCCACCGCGAACCCGAAGTCGAACTGCCCGTCGACCATCGTCGCGCCGCGATTCTCCATCTGCCAGCTTTGCGCCGCGCCCTTGGAAATCACGTCCAGTACCAGCTTCATGTCCAGCCCGGCCTTCATGCCGAACGCGATTCCTTCGGCCAAGCCCTGCACTAGGCCCGCGATGCAAATCTGGTTGACCATCTTGGCCAGCTGGCCCGCGCCGGGCTCGCCTATGCGGGTGACCGCGCGTGAATAGGCCATCGCCACCGGCCGCATGCGGTCGAACGCTTCCTGGTCGCCGCCGCACATGACCGTGAGCACGCCGTTGACGGCGCCGGCCTGGCCGCCGGAAACAGGAGCGTCGATGAAGGCAACCTCCTGGTCGCGCGCCGTGGCGTATAGCTCGCGCGCCACCCTGGCCGAGGCCGTCGTGTGGTCGACCAGCAGCGTGCCGGGTTTCATGCCGGCCAATGCGCCATCCGGACCGAGCACGACGCTGCGCAGGTCGTCGTCATTGCCCACGCAAATGAACACGATGTCGGCGCCTTCGGCGGCTTCCCTCGGGGTCGGCGCGTGCGTGCCGACGAACTCCTGGGTCCATTGCCGTGCCTTGGAGGGGGTCCTGTTGTAGACCCGGACGGCATGTCCGGCTTGGGCCAGGTGGCCCGCCATGGGAAAGCCCATCACGCCCAGTCCGATGAAGCTGACGTTGAGCGGAGCGATAGATTCGTAGGTCTTGGTTCCAATCGATGTCATGCTGGATTCTCCATTGCCAAGGCAAAGTGTATATGCCGCGTCGCGAGAATGGTGCGCCGCCGCGGGCGTGTGGCGGACGGGGGCAAAAAAAAGGTTCATCGCAGAATAACGTGGAGCGATCCGAATAGATTTCGTACTCTTGAGGCCGGTTTGAGGCGTTCAGAAGAGGTTGACGATGCTGGATCGCAAGCTGTTGGAGTCCCTGGGCGGCTGGGAGGG
>Ga0180222_1000497_pt1 | contig 56544 bp, 56 predicted proteins | sample eDN5th37CKraftOP_FD_151336 | JGI IMG/M metagenome (GOLD analysis project Ga0180222, IMG submission 151336) | Enriched Organic Plus compost microbial communities from Emeryville, California, USA - eDNA 5th pass 37_C Kraft OP (version 2) (version 2) ...
AAAGGCCGGCGACCTTCACCGGAAACAACAGCGCCACGGGAACGAGAAAGACAATCAGCGTCGCCGGCGGCGACAGCCGATCGACCTGCCGCGCGATGAAAGCCTTGATGGACTGCAGCGGGAGCCATGCCACCACCCGCGCGACGATCGGCTCGAGATGATCCCAAAGCCACGCCTCGATCAGGAAGATCAGCGCGAGCAGAACCCAGAGCGGGCGCAGCAGGCGGCGCATCGGCAACTCCACCACCCGGCGGAGCCGGATGCTCAGTGGAGTGGATTTGACATTCTCTATCCGCCCTGCGGTGGAGCCGGAAAAGCGAACGTCAAATCCGAGACTCCATCATTCCAGTGACCTTTTAAGTCCGATATTTGCAAAAGCGTTCCGGGAAACAGGATGCAAATGTCGGAATCGACCACGGATCACATATGGATGGCGCGTTTGCCCACCGCAAGCGCGGCCTCCTTGACCGCCTCGGAGCGGGTCGGATGGGCATGGCAGGTGCGCGCCAGATCCTCGGCGGCGCCGCCGAACTCCATCAGCAGGCAGGCCTCGTGAATCATCTCGCCGACCTCACGGCCGATCATGTGAACGCCGAGCACGCGGTCGGTCTTGGCATCGGCGAGGATTTTCACAAAACCATCGGTGGTTTGGTTCACCTTGGAGCGGCCGTTGGCGGTGAACGGGAACTTGCCGACAGTATAGGCGACGCCGGCCTGCTTGAGGTCTTCCTCGGTCTTGCCGACACTTGCCACTTCCGGCGTCGTATAGACCACGCCGGGAATGACGTCATAGTTCACATGGCCCGCCTGCCCGGCCAGAAGCTCGGCGACGGCAACGCCTTCATCCTCGGCCTTGTGGGCGAGCATCGGGCCGCGAACCACGTCGCCGATGGCATAGATGCCCGGCACATTGGTCGCGAAGTGATCGTCGATCTCGACACGGCCGCGATTGTCGAGGTTGACACCGGCCTCCTTGAGCCCAAGTCCTTCGGTGTGCGGGGCGCGGCCGATCGCCACCAGCACGACGTCGGCTTCCAGCGTCTCCGCCGCGCCGCCAGCTGCCGGCTCGATCTTGACCTTCAGCGTCGCCCCGCTGCTGTCGATCGCCGTCACCTTGGCGCCGAGCTTGAACGCAAAGCCCTGCCGCTCGAGAATGCGCTGGAACTGCTTGGCAACCTCGCCATCCATGCCGGGCAGGATGCGATCGAGGAATTCCACCACGGTGACCTGCGCGCCGAGCCGCCGCCACACCGAGCCGAGTTCGAGGCCGATCACGCCGGCGCCTACCACCAGAAGCTTGCCCGGCACCTTGTCGAGCGACAGCGCGCCGGTGGAGGATACGATGCGCTTCTCGTCGATCTCGATGCCCTTCAGCGTGGCAACGTCCGAGCCGGTGGCGATCACGATGTTCTTGGCGTCCACCACCTGCGCCGCGCCGTCCGCGGCCTTCACCTCGACCTTGCCGGCAGAGACGATGCGCCCGACGCCGCGCAGCACGTCGATCTTGTTCTTCTTCATCAGGAACTCGACGCCCTTGACGTTGCCGTCGATGCCTTCCTGCTTGAACTTCATCATCGCCGGCAGATCGAGCGCGGGCTGGCCCACCTTGATACCCAGCTTCGGGAACGTATGGCCGGCTTCCTCGAACAGCTCGGAGGCGTAGAGCAGCGCCTTCGACGGCATGCAGCCGACATTGAGACAGGTGCCGCCGAGCGTCGCGTTCTTCTCCACCACGGCGACCTTCATGCCAAGCTGCGCGGCGCGAATGGCGCACACGTAGCCGCCGGGGCCGGTGCCGATGACAACGAGATCATAAGCCATGATTCAATCCTGTTTATCTAAAGCGGCTCTCATTTTGATGGGCTCGGATCATCGAGCACAGCGAACTCCCTCTCCCATGGGGAGAGGGTTGGGGTGAGAGGTTAAGACATCTCGATATTTGAAAATCCCCCTCACCCGGCACTTCGTGCCGACCTCTCCCCGTTGGGGAGAGGCGAAGAGGGCTGCCATCCGCTTCCGTCCCATACTGATAGCCTCTAGCGTCCGCCGGAAACATTGAGCGTGGCGCCGGTGACGTAGGACGCCTCGTCCGACATCAGCCAGATCACCGCATTGGCGATTTCATCGGCCGTGCCGACCCGCTGCAGCGGCACGGTTTTCGCAAGCCGAAACGCACGCTCCGGATCGCCGCCGCTGGCATGAATTTCGGTATCGATCAGCCCGGGGCGGACGCCGGCGACGCGGATGCCTTCCGCCGCCACCTCATTGGCGAGACCAACGGTGAGGGTATCGATCGCGCCCTTCGATGCAGCATAATCAACATACATGTTGGCGGAGCCGAGCTGGGCGGCAACGGACGACAGGTTGACAATGACGCCGCCCCTGCCGCCGTGCTTCGTCGACATGCGCTTCACCGCCTCGCGGGCGCAGAGAAAGCTGCCGGTGACATTGACCTGCATCATGCGGTTGATGCGCTCGGCGGTGAGGTCCTCGACCCGCGCGGTGGGACCGACAATGCCGGCGTTGTTGACCAGCGCGCCGAGCGGGCCGAAGGCATCGGCCGCGCGGAACAGCTCGAGGACATCGGCCTCCGCGCCGACGTCGCAGCGGACGGCGATCGCCTGCCCGTTGCCCGCCTGGATGGCCGCCACAGTATCCCGCGCCGCCGCCTCGTTGCTGACATAGCCGACCACCACCCGCCAGCCCCGCTTGGCGGCGGCGAGCGCGGTGGCGCGCCCGATGCCACGGCTGCCGCCGGTGATGACGGCAACGCGTGACGGCGATGGGTCGCTCGGCATCGCCCGGCCCTTACAAATCCAGCACGAGACGCGCGGGATCTTCCAGGGTCTCCTTCACGCGCACCAGGAACGTCACCGCTTCCTTGCCGTCGATGACGCGATGGTCATAGGACAGCGCCAGATACATCATCGGCCGGATCTCGACCTTGCCGCCGATGGCCACCGGGCGCTCCTGAATCTTGTGCATGCCGAGGATGCCCGACTGCGGCGCGTTGAGGATCGGCGTTGACATCAGCGAGCCGTAAACACCGCCATTGGAGATGGTGAAGGTGCCGCCCTGCATCTCCTCGATCTTGAGCTGCCCCTCACGCGCGCGGCGGCCGAAATCGGCGATCGCCTTCTCGATGTCGGAGATCGACTTGGTATCGCAATCACGCACCACCGGCACCACCAGGCCACGGTCGGTGCCGACGGCGACGCCGATGTGATAGTAGTTCTTGTAGATCAGGTCGGTGCCGTCGATCTCCGCGTTGGCGGCGGGAATATCCTTGAGCGCCTGCACGCAGGCCTTGGTGAAGAAGCCCATGAAGCCGAGCTTGGTGCCGTGCTTCTTCTCGAACACGTCCTTGTACTGGCTGCGCAGCGCCATCAGGCTGCTCATGTCGACCTCGTTGAAGGTCGTCAGCATCGCCGCGGTGTTCTGCACGTCCTTGAGGCGGCGCGCGATGGTCTGGCGCAGCCGCGTCATCTTCACACGCTCCTCGCGCGCGGCATCGCTCGGCGGCGAGGGCGCGCGCATCTGCACGGCCGCGGCCGGCTGATTGACCGGCGTCGGCGCCGAGGCGGCCTTCTCGATTGCGGCCAGCATGTCGCCCTTGGTGACGCGGCCATCCTTGCCCGAGCCGGGCACCGTGGTGGCATCGATGCCGCTCTCCGCGGACAGCTTGCGCACCGATGGCGCCAGCGGCGCATCCGCCGGCGGAACCTTGACCTCGGCCGGGGCGGCGGCAGCCGCAGCCGGCTGCGCAGCCGGCTTGGCTTCCGGAGCCGGTGAGGGCTTGGCCGCTGCACCCGGGCCGTCGCTGATCTGGCCGAGCAGCGCCCCGACCGCGACGGTTTCGCCGTCCTTGGCGACGATCTCGCTGAGCGTTCCCGCCGACGGCGCCGGCACCTCGATGGTGACCTTGTCGGTCTCCAATTCCACCAGCGGCTCGTCGACGGCGACCGCCTCGCCTGCCTTCTTGAACCATTTCCCAATGGTCGCTTCGGTGACGGACTCCCCGAGGGTCGGGACGCGGATCTCAGTCATTGGAATTCACCTTCGAGTATCGGCTTTGAACCATCTTCGGATATGGCGGGATGATTCATCAGGTCGTGAGGACGGATCGACGGGATGGACGCCGCGCCCCGAGGGAGCGGCGAAATCCGGTCAGCTCAGTGCGTCGTCGAGAAACGCCTTGAGCTGCGCAAGATGCTTCGACATCAGGCCGGTGGCCGTCGCGGCGGATGCGGCACGGCCGACATAGCGCGGCCGGCGGCTGACGCCGCCCGCCTGGTTCAGCACCCATTCGAGATAGGGCTCGATGAAGTGCCAGGCGCCCATGTTGCGCGGCTCTTCCTGGCACCACACAACCTCGGCGTTCTGGAAGCGCGACAGCTCCTGCACCAGGGTCTTCAGCGGCACCGGATAGAGCTGCTCGACACGGAGCAGATAGATGTCGTCGATGCCGCGCTTCTCGCGCTCCTCGTAAAGATCGTAATAGACCTTGCCCGAGCACAGGATGACGCGCCGCATCTTCTCGTCCGCGACCAGCTTGATCGGCTGATCCGGCAGTTCGGCGGCGTCGTCGCGCAGGATACGGTGGAACGATGTGTCCGGCCCCAGCTCGTCGAGGCGCGACACCGCCCGCTTGTGGCGCAGCAGCGACTTCGGCGTCATCAGGATCAGCGGCTTGCGGATCTCGCGATGCAGCTGGCGACGCAGGATGTGGAAGTGGTTGGCCGGCGTGGTGCAGTTGGCCACCTGCATGTTGTCTTCCGCGCACATCTGCAGGAAGCGCTCGAGTCGGGCCGAGGAGTGCTCGGGCCCCTGCCCTTCATAGCCGTGCGGGAGCATGCAGACGAGGCCGGACATGCGCAGCCACTTGCGCTCCGACGAGGAGATGAACTGATCGAACACCACCTGCGCGCCGTTGGCGAAGTCGCCGAACTGGGCCTCCCATATCGTCAGCGCCGTCGGCTCGGCCAGCGAGTAGCCGTATTCGAAACCGAGCACCGCCTCTTCCGAGAGCATCGAGTTGAGCACCTCGTAGTGCCCCTGCTCCGGAGCGAGGTGATTGAACGGCGTATAGCGGCTCTCGTCCTCCTGGTCGAACAGCACCGAATGGCGCTGCGAGAAGGTGCCGCGCTCGCTGTCCTGGCCCGACAGCCGGACGCGGTATCCTTCCAGCAGCAGCGAGCAGAAGGCCAGCGCCTCGGCGGTGGCCCAGTCGATGCCGACGCCGTTCTCGATCGCCTTGGCGCGGTTGTCGAGGAAGCGCTGCACCGTGCGGTGGACGCGGAAGCCGTCCGGCACCTTGGTGATCTTGCGGCCGATATCCTTCAGCACGCCAATATCGACGCCCGTGACGCCGCGGCGCGGATCGTCGTCCTCGCCCGCGGTCTTGAAGCCGGCCCACTTGCCGTCGAGCCAGTCGGCCTTGTTGGGACGATAGCTCGAGCCGGCTTCCAGCTCGGCGTCGAGCCGGGCGCGCCAGTCGTTCTTGGCCTTCTCGATCTCGCCTTCGGTGATGACGCCGTCCGCGATCAGCCGCTTTGAATAGATGTCCAGCACCGACGGATGCGTCGCGATCTTCTTGTACATCAACGGCTGGGTGAACGAGGGCTCGTCGCCCTCGTTGTGGCCATGCCGCCGGTAGCAGAACATGTCGATGACAACCGGCTTGTGAAATTTCTGCCGGTATTCGATCGCGATTTTTGCAGCGAACACCACCGCTTCCGGATCGTCTCCGTTGACGTGGAAGATCGGCGCATCGATCATCTTCGCCACATCGGACGGATAGGGCGACGAGCGCGAATAGCGCGGATAGGTCGTGAAGCCGATCTGGTTGTTGACGATAAAATGAATCGAGCCGCCGGTGCGGTAGCCCTTCAGGTCCGACAGCCCGAAACACTCAGCCACCACGCCCTGGCCGGCAAAAGCCGCGTCGCCGTGCATCAGCAGCGGCAGCACCGAGGTGCGCTGATCCGGCGGATCGCCGTGCTGGTCCTGCTTGGCGCGCACCTTGCCGAGCACCACCGGATCGACGATCTCGAGATGCGACGGATTGGCGGTCAGCGACAGGTGCACCTTGTTGTTGTCGAACTCGCGGTCCGACGAGGCGCCGAGGTGATACTTGACGTCGCCTGAGCCTTCGACGTCGTCCGGATTGGCGGAGCCGCCCTTGAATTCATGAAACAGCGCGCGATGCGGCTTGCCCATCACCTGGGTGAGGACGTTGAGGCGGCCGCGATGCGGCATGCCGACTACGATTTCCTTCACGCCCAGATTGCCGCCGCGCTTGATGATCTGCTCGAGGGCCGGGATCAGCGATTCGCCGCCGTCGAGGCCGAACCGCTTGGTGCCGGTGAACTTGAGGTCGCAGAACTTCTCGAAGCCCTCGGCCTCCACCAGCTTCATCAGGATCGCGCGGCGGCCTTCCGGCGTGAAGCTGATCTCCTTGTCCGGCCCCTCGATGCGCTCCTGAATCCAGGCCTTCTGCGCCGCATTGGAGATATGCATGAACTCGACGCCGAGCGTCTGGCAGTAGGTCCGCTCGCAGATGGCGACGATTTCACGCAGGGTGCCGTATTCAAGGCCGAGCACGTGATCGAGGAAAATCTTGCGGTCCATGTCGGCGTCGGTGAAGCCGTAGGTCCGCGGATCGAGCTCCTCATGGTCCCTGGCCGGCTCCAGCCCGAGCGGATCAAGCTTGGCATGGAAGTGTCCCCGCATCCGATAGGCGCGGATCAGCATCAAGGCCCGCACCGAATCCCGGGTGGCCTGGTGGACGTCCGCCGGCGCCAGGCTGGGAGCGCCCGCCGCAGCCTTGGCCTGCAGCTTCTCGCCGACCGTCTTCTCGACCTGAGCCCAGTTCCCGTCCAGCGCCGAGGTGAGATCATCCTCGGGGGTCACCGGCCAGTTCGCCCGCGACCAGGAAGGGCCATGGGCGTTCTTCTCAACATCCGCAGGCTGGTCCTTCAGGCTCGCGAAGAACTCCTGCCATTCCGCATCGACCGACCCCGGATCCTTTTCGTAGCGGGCGTAAATGTCGGCGATGTAGGTGGCGTTGGCGCCATAAAGGAAAGAGGAGAGCGCGAAGGCGGCATTGGCGTCCTGGCGAGACATGGATTCGTCCTAAACTTTTGATGCCCTAAACAAAACGGGCTGACGAGGCCGAGCCACAGCAGTGGATCAGCCTCGTTTGGCATCTTGTACCCTATTTAAGGCGAAGTTTCGCTCTGAAAAGCCCCAAGATGTGAACTAGGATTTCAACTTCTCGGCAAGGGTCTTTCCGAGGCGCGCCGGCGATGGCGAAACAGTGATCCCCGCCGCTTCCATGGCCGCGATCTTGGATTCGGCATCACCCTTGCCGCCGGAGATGATGGCGCCTGCGTGGCCCATGCGGCGACCGGGAGGGGCCGTGCGCCCGGCAATGAAGCCGACCATCGGCTTTTTGCGGCCGCGCTTGGCCTCGTCCTTGATGAACTGGGCTGCGTCCTCCTCCGCCGACCCGCCGATCTCGCCGATCATGACGATCGACTCGGTCTTGGGGTCGGCCAGGAACATCTCCAGGATATCGATGAACTCGGTGCCCTTGACCGGATCGCCGCCGATGCCGACCGCCGAGGTCTGCCCAAGCCCCTCCTGGGTGGTCTGGAACACGGCTTCATAGGTCAGGGTGCCGGAGCGGGACACGATGCCGACGCTGCCGGGACGGAAGATGTTGGCCGGCATGATGCCGATCTTGCTCTCCCCCGCGGTGACGACGCCCGGGCAGTTCGGCCCGATCAGGCGCGACTTCGATCCCGACAGCGCGCGTTTGACCCGCACCATGTCGAGCACCGGGATGCCCTCGGTGATGCAGACGATCAGCGGGATTTCGGCGTCGATCGCCTCGCAGATCGCGTCCGCGGCGCCCGGGGGCGGCACGTAGATCACGCTGGCATCGGCGCCGGTCTTCTCGCGCGCCTCGCGCACGGTATCGAACACCGGCAGCCCGAGATGGGTGGAGCCGCCCTTGCCGGGCGACGTGCCGCCGACCACCTTGGTGCCGTAGGCGAGCGCCGCCTCGGAGTGGAAGGTGCCGTTCTTGCCGGTAAAGCCCTGGGTGATGACCTTGGTGTTCCTGTCGATCAGAACGGACATTACGCGACCTCCCTCACAGCCTTGACGATCTTCTGCGCGGCATCATCGAGGTCGTCCGCCGCCAGCACGTTGAGGCCGGACTCGCGGATGATCTTCTTGCCCTCTTCGACATTGGTGCCTTCGAGGCGTACGACGAGCGGCACCTTGAGGCCGACCATCGCCACCGCAACGATGACGCCCTGCGCGATCACGTCGCACTTCATGATGCCGCCGAAGATGTTGACCAGAATGCCCTTCACGTTCGGATCAGCGGTGATGATCTTGAACGCCGCGGTGACCTTCTCCACCGATGCGCCGCCGCCGACATCGAGGAAGTTCGCCGGGTTCTCGCCGTAGAGCTTGATGATGTCGAGCGTCGCCATCGCGAGGCCCGCGCCGTTGACCATGCAGCCGATATTGCCGTCGAGCGCGATATAGGCGAGGTCGTATTTCGACGCCTCGATTTCCTTCTCGTCCTCTTCCGTGGTGTCGCGCAGCGCCACCACTTCGGGATGGCGATAGAGCGAGTTGTCATCGAATGACACCTTGGCGTCGAGGCAGCGCAGTTGGCCCTGCTTGGTGATGACCAGCGGATTGATCTCCAGCATCGCCATGTCCTTGGCGACGAAGGCGGTATAAAGCTGCGTCACCAGCTTCTCCGCCTGCTTGGCGAGGTCGCCGGTGAGATTCAGCGCCTTGGCGACGGTGCGGCCGTGATGCGGCATCACGCCGGTGGCCGGATCGATCGAGAAGGTCACGATCTTTTCGGGTGTCTTGTGCGCGACTTCCTCGATGTCCATGCCGCCTTCGGTCGAGACCACGAAGGCCACGCGCGAGGTCTCCCGGTCGACCAGCGCCGACAGGTAGAACTCCTTCTCGATGTCGGAGCCTTCCTCGATATAGAGCCGGTTGACCTGCTTGCCGGCCGGGCCGGTCTGCACCGTGACCAGCGTCGCGCCCAGCATTTCCTTGACGTATTGCTTGACCTCATCGACGGACTTGGCGAGGCGCACGCCGCCCTTGTCCCCAGCCGATGCTTCCTTGAACTTGCCCTTGCCACGGCCACCGGCGTGGATCTGGCTTTTCACCACCCATATCGGTCCGCCGAGCTCTTTTGCGGCCGCTTCCGCGTCTTCCGCCTTCAGAACCGGAACACCGCGCGACACCGCCACACCGAACTCGCGAAGCAGTGCTTTGGCCTGGTACTCATGAATATTCATGCGCGTCCCTTACAATCCTTGTCCCCAAAATGAACCGCGCGGGCCAGGCCCGCGCGGCAGCATTCATTTTCCAAGCAGATCGGGCGCGATCTTCTTGCAGGCCTCGACCAGACCCTGCACCGCGTTGACCGAGTGATCGAATCCTTCGCGGTCCTTGCCCGCGAGCTCGATCTCGACGACGCGCTCGACGCCCTTGGCGCCGATCACCACCGGCACGCCGACATACATGTCCTTCACGCCATATTCGCCGTTGAGATAGGCCGCGCAGGGCAGCACGCGCTTCTTGTCGCGCAGATAGCTCTCGGCCATGGCGACCGCCGACGACGCCGGCGCATAGAAGGCCGAGCCGGTCTTCAGCAGGTTGACGATCTCGGCGCCGCCGTTGCGGGTGCGGGTGACGATCTCGTCGATCCGCGCCTGCGAGGTCCAGCCCATCTTGACCAGGTCCGGCAGCGGGATGCCCGCCACCGTCGAATACTTCACCAGCGGCACCATGGTGTCGCCGTGGCCGCCGAGCACGAAGGCGGTGACATCCTGGACCGACACGCCGAACTCATCGGCGAGGAAATAGCGGAAGCGCGCGGAGTCCAGCACGCCGGCCATGCCGACCACCTTCTTGTGGGGCAGGCCGCAGGCCTTCTGGAGCGCCCACACCATGGCGTCGAGCGGGTTGGTGATGCAGATCACGAACGCATCCGGCGCGTATTTCTTGATGCCCGCACCGACCTGCTCCATCACCTTCAGGTTGATGCCGAGCAGATCGTCGCGGCTCATGCCCGGCTTGCGCGGCACGCCCGCGGTGACGATGATCACGTCAGCGCCTTCGATGGCCTCATAGGAATTGGCGCCGGACAGATTGGCGTCGAAGCCATCGACCGGCGACGACTGGGCCAGATCCAGCGCCTTGCCCTGCGGCACACCCTCGGCGATATCGAACAGCACGACATCGCCCAGTTCCTTCAGTCCGATCAGGTGAGCGAGCGTTCCGCCGATCTGGCCAGAGCCAATCAAAGCAATCTTGTTGCGCGCCATGGGAAACTTGTCCTTTGAAGCGGGAGTGGGTGGAGGTGGGAAATTCCGACAGGGGTGGTTAGACCTTTCACGGGAACCGTTCAAGACGCGGCGTGGTCAAAAATTGATTCGGGTGCGGTGCCAGCGGCATCGCCCGTCTCAGGTTTCAGCCAGGCCGGTGCTGGTTCCGGACGCGGTGGAATCGCGGCGGCCGTGCGGCAGCGCGAGGTAGGATTCCGAGCCCATCTCGATCAGACGCGAGGCGGTGCGCTGGAACTCCATCGCCTCGGTCCCGTCGGTGGCGCGGTAGAGCGAGAGCGGATCGGCGTCGGCCGAAGCCATCAGCTTCACGGCATTGTCATAAAGCGTGTCGATCAGCGCGATGAAGCGCTTGGCCGCGTTGCGGTCGGCAAGGTCCATCGCCGGGATGCGGTCGATCAGCAGGGTGTGATAGTCATGCGCGAGCCGGAGATAATCGGAGGCGCCGAGCGGCTGCTCGCACAGATCCGCGAAGGAGAACCGGGCCACGCCGTGGGCGGCGCGGGGCACGTGCAGCTTGCGTCCCTTGACCACCAGGTCGACCGGCTCGCCGGGGGCGCCACCGGTCAGCCGGCCCCAGGCCTGGTCGAGCGCGGCGGTCGCCGCCGCGTCGGCCGGCACCAGCCACATCTTCACGCCCGCCAGCTTCTCCAGGCGGAAGTCGGTGCGCGAGTCGAGCCGCATCACCGCCATATGCTCCTGGATCTGATCGATGAAGGGCAGGAACAGCGCGCGGTTGAGGCCGCCCTTGTACAGGTCTTCGGGTGCCACGTTGGAGGTGGCGACCACCACCGTGCCGAGTTCGAACAACTGCTTGAACAGACGGCCGAGGATCATCGCGTCGGCGATGTCGGTGACGTGAAACTCGTCGAAGCACAGCAGCCACGCCTCATCGAAGATCGACGAGGCGGTGAGATGGACCACGTCGGTATCCGCGATCTCGCCGCGGGCGATGCTCTGGCGGAAGTTGTAGACGCGCTCGTGCACGTCGGCCATGAACTCATGGAAATGCGCGCGGCGCTTGTGGGTGACCCCGCTCTGCTCGAAGAACAAGTCCATCAGCATGGTCTTGCCGCGACCGACCTCGCCATGGATGTAGAGGCCGCGCGGCGGCGCGGTGGCCTTGTCCCCGAACAGGCGGACGAAGAAGCCCTGCTTGCGCGCCGGTCGATACTGCGACAGCTCTTCGTCGAGCGCGGCGAGCGCCTCGACGGCGCGCGCCTGCGCCGGATCGGCTTCAATGGCGCCGGACGCGACAAGGGACCGATAGCGGGCGCGAAACGAGGCGGGCGAGGAGGCATCCATGGGCGCTAACGGCCCCAGCGCGCGGAAAAATGCAAGCGGGAATCGGCCGCGTCGCCGCGAGACAGCTCATGCATTCAATGCATAAGCATCCTCGACCACATAGGGGCCGCCGCCCACCGAGGCCCGCGACGAGAACAGCACGAAGCGCGAGGCGCGGAACACCTGGGGCGGGAAATAGCCCCGGATCGAGAGATAATCCGCCACCTCGCGGTTGGACGAGGTGCGCAGCCGCGCCAGCGTGACGTGAGGCGTGAACTTGCGCCCCTCCGGACTGAGCCCGATCCGCTGCATCAGCCGCTCCAGCTCGGCCTGCAACTCGACCAGCGGCCGGCTCGGCACCACCGAGGCGACCACCGCGCGCGGCTTCTTGCCGCCGAAGCTCGACAGGCCCTGCAGCGTCACGTCGAAGGGTTTGCGATTGATCCGCGGCAGCAGCAGCGCGATCTCGTTGGCGATGTCGCCGTCGATGTCGCCAATGAAGCGGAGGGTGACGTGGTAGTCTTCCGGGTCGATCCAGCGTGCGCCCGGTAATCCGCCCCGCAGGTCCGACAGCGTCTGGCCGATCTCGGCGGGAACTTCCAGTCCAGCAAACAAACGCGGCATCGCGAACTCCCGATGCTAGCCCGGTGACGAATCACCGATTTCCTTTTTACCGTAGATATATGACGGCGCGAACCGTCCGCCCGCGGCGTGGTGGACAACTGCATCGCCTGCAGCCGCCCGCTAGCCGCGGCGCGCCTGAACGCTGCGCAGGAATGCCTCGACGGTGGGCAATATCCGCTCGACGATGCGGTCGACCCCGGCGGCGTTGGGATGCATGCCGTCACCCTGATTGAGCACCGCGTCGGCGGCGACGCCATCAAGGAAGAACGGATAGAGCGGCACGTCATATTGCTTCGCCAGGTCGGGGAAGATGGCGTTGAATCGCTTTGCATAATCCGCGCCATAATTGGGCGGCGCCATCATGCCACACAATAGCACCGCTATGCCGCGGGCCTGCAGCCGGGTGATGATCTCGCCGAGCGCCTTGCGGGTGATGTCGGGAGCGATGCCGCGCAGCGCATCATTGGCGCCGAGCTCGACGATCACCGCGGCGGTGCCATCCGGCACCGACCAGTCGAGCCGGCCGAGCCCGCCGGAGCTGGTGTCGCCGGATACGCCGGCATTTTCGATGTCGACCGCGATCCCCTTGGCCTGCAGGGCCGCCTGCAGCCGGACCGGAAAGGCCGCTTCCGTCGGCAGGCCAAAGCCGGCGGTGAGGGAATCGCCGAGCACCACAACCTTCAGCGTCGCGCCCGCCGCGGCCGCTCCGCCCTCTGCTGCGGCCGCAGCCTGCGTGATCAGCGCCAGGACAAGGACCGCGGCCACGGCGGCCGTCATGAGCCGCAGAAACATCCGCGCCAGCCCCTCGACCGCCGCAAAGCAATCGCCATATGAGCGTGGCATGGACAGTCTCACCGAACCCGCAGCGCCGCCCGCTCCACCCCTCGCCGACCGCGCGGCTCCTTCCATCTCGATCACGAATGTCGACCTCTCGCTGGGTCAGGGTGCGGCACGCGTGCACATCCTGAAGACCATCAACTTGCAGATCGCCTCGGGCGAGGCGGTCGGCCTGATTGGCGCCTCCGGCTCCGGCAAATCCACACTGCTGATGGTGATGGCGGGGCTGGAACGTCCGGACCAGGGAGAGGTGGTGGTGAACGGCACCGCCTTCAATGGGCTCGACGAGGACGCGCTGGCCCGCTTCCGCGGGCGGCACATCGGCATCGTGTTTCAATCCTTTCACCTGATCCCGACCATGACCGCGCTGGAGAACGTCGCGGTGCCGCTCGAGCTAGCCGGTCATCCGGATGCCTTTGCGCGCGCCGCGCATGAGCTGGCGCTTGTCGGCCTCGGCGAACGGCTGCAGCATTATCCGAAGCAGTTGTCCGGCGGCGAGCAGCAACGCGTCGCCATCGCCCGTGCGCTGGCGCCCGATCCGGCCATCCTGGTCGCCGACGAGCCGACCGGCAATCTCGACGAAGCCACCGGCCAGCAGATCATCGAATTGCTGTTCGCGCAGCATGCCGCGCGCGGCATGACGCTGGTGCTGGTGACCCATGACGCGGCCCTCGCACAAAAGTGCGACCGCGTGCTGCGTCTGCGTTCCGGCCACATCGACGGCCCCGCGACCGACCGGCACTGGATCGAGACGGCATAGATCAATGTCCGTGACGGCTGCCAGCGCATCGCGCGCAACGCCTTTCCTGCCGCTGCGCTACGCGATCCGCGAACTGCGCAGCGGCCTGCGCGGCTTCTATGTCTTCATCGCCTGCATCGCGCTCGGCGTGATGGCGATCGCCGCTGTCGGCTCGGTGACGGCCAGCCTGGTGGCGGGCCTGAGCCAGCAGGGCCGCATCCTGCTCGGCGGCGATGCCGCCTTTTCGCTGATCCAGCGCGAAGCCACACCGGAGGAGATCGCTTTCCTGCGCGCCCGCGGCGCCGTCTCGGCAGCGGCGACACTGCGCGCCATGGTGCACACCGGGGACGGGCAGCTCGCACTGGTCGAGCTGAAAGCGGTGGACGGGCTTTACCCGATGCTGGGCGCGCTGACGCTCGACCCTCCGCTGCCGGCGGGCGACCTGCTCGCAGAACGTGACGGCGCGTTCGGAGCCGCGGTCGATCCGCTGCTGCTGGCGCGGCTGGGACTGAAAACGGGGGATCGCGTCACCATTGGCAGCGCCACCTTCGAGATCCGCAGCGCCGTCACCGCCGAACCGGACAAGCTGGCCGGCGGGCTCGCCTTCGCGCCCCGCGTACTGATCAGCGAAGCGGCGCTGCGCGCCACCCGGTTGCTGCAACCCGGCAGCCTGGTCCGCTGGACCTATCGGGTGAAGCTGCCTGATCCGGATGCCGGCGACGCCGGGACGGCGGCGCTGATCGACGCCGCACGGGCCGCGCTGCCCGACGCCGGGTGGGAAATCCGCTCGCAGCGCAACGCCTCGCCGCAGCTCGAGCGCAGCATCGAGCGCTTCACCCAGTTCCTGACGCTGGTCGGCCTCGCCGCGCTGCTGGTCGGCGGCGTCGGCGTCGCCAATGCCGTCAGGAGCCACGTCGATCGCCGCCGCGAGGTGATCGCCGCGCTGAAGGCCCTCGGCGCCACGGCAGGCCGCATCTTCGCGATCTACCTGACGCAGGTGATGGTGCTGGCCGCGATCGGTGCGCTGATCGGCCTTCTCGCCGGCGCGGCGCTGCCCTTCGTGGTCGTCGGGCTGTTCGGCAAGCTGCTGCCGCTGCCGGTGGTGCCGGCGCTGCATCCCGGCGAACTGTCGCTCGGCTTGGTTTACGGTCTGTTAACCGCACTGGCCTTCGGCCTGTGGCCGCTCGCCCGCATCCATGACGTGCCGGTCGCAGCCCTGTTCCGCGACGCTGCCGGCGACGAGCGGCACCGCCCGCCGCCGCGCTATCTGGCCGGGATCGCGGCGGTCATCCTGCTCCTGATCGGCATCGTCCTGCTGCAGGCCTATGACAAGCGCATTGCCGCGATCTTCATCGCCGCATCGATCCTGACCTTCGGCCTGCTGCGCGCGATCGCTGCCGGGCTGATGGCGCTGGCACGGCGGCTGCCGCGTCCCCGCAACACCATGCTGCGGCTCGCCATCAGCAACATCCACCGGCCCGGCGCCCTGACGCCGTCGGTGGTGCTGTCGCTCGGGCTCGGCCTCGCGGTGCTCGTCACCATCACGCAGATCGACGGCAACCTACGGCGGCAGTTCATGGCCGCGCTGCCCGAGCATGCGCCGTCGTTCTACTTCATCGACATTCCTTCTGCCGACGCGGGCCGTTTCGACGCCTTCCTGAAGGCGCAGGCGCCGCAAGCGAGCATCGAGGACGTGCCGATGCTGCGCGGGCGGATCGTCTCGGCACGGGGCGTCAAGGCGGAAGACATCAAGCCGGCACCCGACGCGGCGTGGGTGCTGCAGAGCGACCGCGGCCTCACCTATACCGGCGAGGTGCCGCGCGGCTCGACTGTCGTGGAGGGAGAATGGTGGAGACCCGACTACAGCGGCCCGCCGCTGGTCTCCTTCGAGAAGAAGCTCGCCGACGGGCTCGGCCTCAAGATCGGCGACGAGGTGGTGGTCAATGTGCTCGGCCGCAACATCGCCGCCACCATCAGCAATCTGCGCAGCGTCGACTGGCAGAGTCTGGGCATCAACTTCGTCTTGGTGTTCTCGCCCAACACCTTTCGCGGCGCGCCGCACACCCACATCGCCACGCTGACCGATCCGTCGGCGGGCGCCGGGCAGGACGCCCGCATCATCCGGGCGGTGGCCGAAGCCTTTCCCATGGTGACCAGCGTGCGCGTCCGCGAGGCGCTCGAGACCATCGGGACCGTCGTCACCAATCTGGTGCTGGCGATTCGCGGCGCCAGCGCCATCACCCTGCTGGCCGCCATCCTGGTGCTCGGCGGCGCGCTCGCGGCCGGACATCGCCACCGGGTCTATGACGCCGTCATCCTGAAGACGCTTGGGGCGACCCGCGCCCGCCTGCTGATGGCCTATGCGCTCGAATACCTGCTGATCGGCCTCGCCACCGCGGTGTTCGGCGTCCTCGCCGGTTCCGTGGCGGCGTGGCTGATCGTCACGCGGCTGATGACGCTCGGCTTCGTCTGGCAGGCCGGCAATGCCGCAGCGGTGGTCGCCGCCGCGCTGGCCGTCACCGTCGGTCTCGGCCTCGCCGGCACGCTCGGCGCGCTCAATCGCAAGCCGGCATCCGTGCTGCGGAATTTATGAGCCACGGCCTGCGACACCCTGACAGCCGCGACGGAGCCGAGGTGCGGCGTCATGTTCCACCGCGCCCGGGACCGGAGCGACATTCAGCCGCGCATGGATGCTTGCGCCGGATGTGTTATTTTCCCACATACCAGCTTGGGTCAGACGCCGGTTTGGTGACGTGGAATGCCTGTCGCCAGGGGCGGTATCTGGGATAAGGATTTCGTGCTGGCGGCGCCCGCCCTTCGCACTTTGCCAGTCAACCTAGAGGTTTCGACCATGTCGGACTTGGACCGCAACTACACTTCTCCTTTCGGCCGGGCCGCCGGTCGCGCTGACGCAGCCGCCGTCGATGCCGGCCTGCGCGCGTACATGCTGCGCATCTACAACTACATGTCGATCGGCCTTGCCATCACCGGCCTCGCCGCGCTCGGCGTCTATATGGCTGCCGTCACCGGCGACGCCTCGGCCGCCGCGGCGAGGGTCGGCAACACCTATCTGACCTCCTTCGGCGTGGCGATGTTCGTCAGCCCGCTTAAGTGGGTGTTCATCCTCGCGCCGCTGGTGATGGTCTTCGTGATCTCGTTCGGCATCAACCGCCTGAAGCCGTCCACCGCCCAGATGCTGTTCTGGGCGTTCTCGGCGCTGATGGGAATCTCGCTGTCGTCGATCTTCCTGATCTACACCCACACCTCGATCGTGCGGGTGTTCTTCATCACTGCCGCCGCCTTCGGTGCGCTGAGCCTCTACGGCTACACCACCAAGCGCGACATGACCGGGATGGGCTCGTTCCTGATGATGGGCCTGTTCGGCATCATCATCGCCAGCCTGGTCAACCTGTTCGTCGCGAGCTCGATGCTGCAGTTCGTGGTATCGGTGGTCGGCGTGCTGGTGTTCGCGGGCCTCACTGCCTGGGACACCCAGCGGCTGAAGAACGACTACATCTACGGCTATGGCGGCCAGGGCGGCGACGTCGCCGAGCGCGCTGCCATCACCGGCGCGCTGTCGCTCTATCTGAACTTCATCAACCTGTTTACGCTGCTGCTGCAGCTTCTGGGACAGCGCGATTAGGTCAATCGGTAAGCCCCACGATCAGCCCCGGCCAAAAGCCGGGGCTTTTCGTTGTCCGCCCCCGTCAGGCGTGGGCTTGACCCGCGCATCCACCACTCGCCATTAGTGTCTCTTCGAAACCGATGGACTGCCGGGGCCAGGCAAGCGAAGCGACGTCGTTCTTCGAACGGCTCAGGCAATGCCCAGTGGAGAGCCAATGCCCGCCGCTCAGATCAGACACGCTGTCGAAGCGGACCTGCCCGCCATCACCGCGATCTACGACCGCGAGGTCCGCGAAGGCACCGCGACATTCGAACTGACCCCGCCCGATCTTGCCGAAATGCTTCGGCGCTTCCGCGCGCTGCGGGATGGCGGCTTCCCCTATCTGGTTGCGGCGGTGGACGGCGAGATCGCAGGCTATGCCTATGCCGGGCCCTACCGCCCGCGGCCGGCCTATCGCTTCACCGTCGAGAACTCGGTCTATCTGGCGCCGGCCATGCAGCGGCGGGGCATCGGGACCCGCCTGCTCGACCGCCTGATCGCCGAAAGCACGGCGCGCGGCTACCGCCAGATGATCGCGGTGATCGGCGATTCCGCCAATGCCGGATCGATCGCGCTGCACCGCCGGTCCGGCTTCGTCATGATCGGCACCCATCCGGATGTCGGCTTCAAGTTCGGCGGCTGGCTCGACACCGTGATGATGCAGCGCCCCCTCGGCGAAGGCGGCAGCACCACGCCCGCGCAACCGGATACGGCCTGACGACGGCAAGGACCTGGCCGGCCGCCGGTCAGGCGTCACCGCCGCTACGCCACCACCGTCAGCTTGCGCTCGATCGCCAGCAGCACACGATCGAGTTCATGGCCGCGCCGCAGGATCAGCCCGCCCGCCGAGATCACGCTGTAGGCGCCCTGTTTGCGGGCGAGCCGCGGGTCCTTCTCGATCCGGTAGATCGGCACCTCGGAGGCGCGGCGAAAGATCGAGAACACCGCCTTGTCCTTGAGAAAGTCGATGGCGTAGTCGCGCCATTCGCCCGCTGCGACCATCCGCCCGTAAAGATTGAGAATGCGGTTGAGCTCGAGCCGGTTGAACGTCACCCGGTTCGGTGCGGTCGCGGCCGGCCCGAATTGCTCCGGATCGCGACTGCCCTCCGTCCCAGCCTCACCCGATGTCGAACTCATCGGCGCCTCCTGTCATCCAGCCGCCATGATCGCTCCGGCCGCGCGTCGCTGCAAGGCCAAAGGCGCTTGCTGCACGCGCTCACAGGATCGTTAGGGAAATCATAATACGGCCCTAATTCCGCCAACCCCACGCCGCCGTGCCTTGCGATAAAACAATCACTGCGTTGGCCCGGTTCTTTCGGTTCCGGTTTCCTCAGCCCCCAGCCCCCCGGGATCGTCGGGACCGGGCCAGTTCGCAGGGAAGTTAATCCCCTACTTCCCGGGCCAACGAAAGTTGGTCCTTTTTCTTTTTTGGGCCGGCGATCGCGCTGTGCCACCGCCAGCCTTTCCCGTGCGGCCAGCTGAATGCTTCAGCCTTTGATCGAAACGCTGCAGCCCGTCATGCCGGGCATGGCCGTTCGAAGTCCGGCGTCTCCCCGCTCGCCTTCAAGAGATGGAGGCCCGGAGGTCTCTCTTGCGAGACAACCAAGGCGCGCGGCGGCGTCACGATTCAGCTTGAGTTTTCGATCCGAAAGGAAGATGCCTCAGCGCAGCGACGCGTATGCCGCGCCGAGCATCGGCCCCGGATAATCGCGGGTGCCGTCCTGGACATAGACCACGGCGGCATCGACACCGTCCCGCGCGATGTTCTCCATCGGCACAATCCAGCTCGCGGTCTTGCCCTGCCAGTCGCCCACCTTCAACCAGTTGCGGACGACATTGTGATAGACGATGCGGCGGCCGCGGTTCTCGCCGCGCTCGACCAGGATCGGCACCGCCTTCGAGATCGCACAGATCCAGATCTCGCCCCGATGCACATCGGCCTGCGGCGCAGCGGCAACGGTGACATTGATCTGCGAATCCGACACCTTCACCGACACCGGCACCGACATCACGCTGCCGGATCGCGTCTCGCGCATCGCCCGCTCGATCGCGGCCCGATCGCTGCCGATCAGATGACGTTCGCCATTGACGATCATCTGCGGCGTGTAGACGGCGCGATCCCCGCGCATGCGGGAATAGGCCTTCTGCCGCGTGCTGAAGCGGGAATCGGCCAACGTGTCCTTCCAGCCAAGATAATCCCAGTAATCGATCGGCAAGGTCAGCGCGACGATCGACGGATCCTGCGCGAATTCACCGAGCAGCCTGTCGGCCGGCGGACACGATGAACAGCCCTGCGAGGTAAACAGCTCGATCACGGCACGAGGCTCGGTAGCCGCAGCCGGCCGGGCCATCGCGACTATCGCAAGTACGCCGAACAGGCTCGACCATCGCAAGATTTTGCTCGCTGCCATCATGTCGCCACGCTGGATTACGCGCCTGCAAAATGCCCCGACGCTACGACCCCCGGAAAATGAGAAGGCGGCCCTTTTCATAAGCCGCCCGCCCATCACCCGCTACTCACTTCGCAGTGAGTGTCTGCTCCACCGCGCCTCTGGCGTGCACTGCGTCAGGCCGCGAGGCGGCGCAGCACGTAATGCAGGATGCCGCCGTTGCGATAGTACTCGAGCTCGTCCAGCGTATCGATGCGGCAGAGCAGCGGCACCTGCTTCAGCGATCCGTCGCTGGAGACGATGTCGGCCACCAGCTTCTGGCGCGGCTTCAGGTCACCCTGCAGGCCGCGAATGGTGACCTGCTCGTCACCCTTCAGGCCCAGCGACGTCCACGACGTGCCTTCCTCGAAGGTGAGCGGCAGCACACCCATGCCGACCAAGTTGGAGCGATGGATGCGCTCGAAGCTCTGGCAGATCACGGCGCGGACGCCGAGCAGCCGCGTGCCCTTCGCCGCCCAGTCGCGCGACGAACCGTTGCCGTATTCGGCACCGGCGAACACCACGAGCGGCACCTGCTCTTCCTTGTACTTCATCGCGGCGTCGTAGATCGTCATCTGCTCGCCGTCGGGCCAGTGCTTGGTCAGGCCGCCTTCGGGGACGTTGCCGTCGGCGCCCTTCAGCATGAAGTTCTTGATGCGGATGTTGGCGAAGGTGCCGCGCATCATCACCTCATGATTGCCGCGCCGCGTGCCGTACTGGTTGAAGTCGGCCGGACGCACCTGATGCTCGGTAAGATATTTGCCGGCCGGCGAGGTCAGCTTGATCGAGCCGGCGGGCGAGATGTGGTCGGTGGTGATCTTGTCGCCGAACAGCGCCAGGATGCGCGCATCGATGATGTCGGTGACCGGCGCCGGCGTCTTGGTCATGCCCTCGAAATACGGCGGGTTCTGCACATAGGTCGAGCTCATGTTCCAGCGATAGGTCTTGCCGCTGCCGGACTTGATCTTGGCCCAGTTGGCATCGCCCTTGAACACGTCGGCATACTTCTTCTTGAAGATCTGCGAGGTGACGTACTTCTTGATGAAGGCGTTGATCTCCTGCGTGCTCGGCCAGATGTCGCGCAGATAGACCGGGTTGCCGTCCTTGCCGGTGCCGATCGGCTCCCTGGTCAGGTCCTTGGTCACCGTGCCGGCGAGCGCATGCGCAACGACGAGCGGCGGCGAGGCGAGATAGTTGGCCTGCACGTCCGGCGAGACGCGGCCTTCGAAGTTGCGGTTGCCCGACAGCACCGCGGCGGCGACGATGCCGTTGTCGTTGATCGCCTTCGAAATCTCCGGCGCCAGCGGTCCCGAGTTGCCGATGCAGGTGGTGCAGCCGAAGCCGACGAGATTGAAGCCGACCTTGTCGAGATCGAGCTGCAGGCCGGAATTGGCGAGATATTCAGCGACCACCTGGCTGCCCGGTGCCAGCGAGGTCTTCACCCACGGCTTTGCGGTGAGTCCCTTCTCGACGGCCTTGCGCGCCAGGAGACCGGCGGCGATCAGCACGCTCGGATTCGAGGTATTGGTGCAGGAGGTGATCGCGGCGATCACCACGTCGCCATGACCGAGATCGAAGTTGCGGCCTTCGACGTTGTAGCGGTTCGCGATGTCGGGGAGCTTCTTGTACTCGGTCTCCATCGCGGCGCGGAAGCCGGACGGAATCGTCTCGAGCGCGGCGCGGCCTTCCGGCCGCTTCGGACCGGCCATCGACGGCACCACGTCGGCCAGGTCCAGCACCAGCTTGTGGGTGAACACCGGATCCGGCGACTGCGCGGTGCGATAGAGTCCCTGGGCCTTGGCGTATTTGGCGACCAGCTCGACCCGCGGTGACTTGCGACCCGAGGTCTTCAGATAGTCGATGGTGGCGGCGTCGATCGGGAAGAAGCCGCAGGTCGCGCCATATTCGGGCGCCATGTTGCCGATCGTCGCCCGGTCGGCGACCGACATCGAATCAAGGCCCGGGCCGTAGAATTCGACGAACTTGCCGACCACGCCGAGCTTGCGCAGCATCTGCGTCACGGTGAGGACGAGGTCGGTGGCGGTGACGCCCTCGCGCAGCTTGCCCTTGAGCTTGAAGCCGACCACTTCCGGCAGCAGCATCGACAGCGGCTGGCCCAGCATGGCGGCCTCGGCCTCGATGCCACCGACGCCCCAGCCGAGCACGGCGAGGCCGTTCACCATGGTGGTGTGGGAATCGGTGCCGACCAGCGTATCGGGATAGGCCACTTCGAAGGTGCCGGTCTTGCGGCCGATGGTCATCTTTTCCTTCCGCGTCCAGACCGTCTGGGCGAGGTATTCAAGATTGACCTGATGGCAGATGCCGGTGCCGGGCGGCACCACCGAGAAGTTCGAGAACGCACCCTGGCCCCACTTCAGGAACTCGTAGCGCTCCTTATTCTGCTTGTATTCCTCGGCGACGTTCTTGGCGAAGGCCTTGTTGTCGCCGAAGAAGTTGACGATCACCGAGTGGTCGATGACGAGATCGACCGGCACCAGCGGGTTGATTTTCTCCGGGTCGCCGTCGAGCACCTGCATGGCGTTGCGCATCGCCGCGAGATCGACCACCGCCGGAACACCGGTAAAGTCCTGCATCAGCACACGGGCCGGACGGAACGCGATCTCATGCTCCAGCGCGCGCTTCTTCATCCATTTGACCACCGCCAGGATGTCGGCCTTGGTGACGGTGCGGTCGTCCTCGTTGCGCAGCAGATTCTCCAGCAGCACCTTCATCGAATAAGGCAGCCGCGAAATCCCCTTGAGGCCATTCTTCTCAGCGGTCGGCAGGCTGTAATAGACATACGTCTTGGCGCCGACCTTAAGGGTTTTCCGGCATTTGAAGCTGTCAAGCGAGGTCATGTGGAGCAATCCCAGTTTTTCGTTACGGACACCCGACGATCGGTATTAAGGCACCATCAAACAAGGGGCCAATTGCCTTGCAGGTGCGCATTGTGTGCTGCATCAAGCGGGGCTTATAGAATGTTTCTAGGCGTACCGCCACATCGACCATCGTTGTTCTGTGATGCCGAATGAGTGAGCTGTTGTCTTATGAAAAATGCAGCGATTCGGCTCATGGCAAACGGCCTCGGATGCGTTCGGGGCGGTCGCGAAATTTTTAGCGGGCTGAGTTTCGAGGTGGCCGGCGGCGAAGCCATCGCCGTGGTCGGCGCCAACGGCGCCGGCAAAACCTCGCTGCTGCGTCTGATCGCCGGCCTGCTGCCGCCGGCCGGCGGCCGGATCACCGTCTCGGGGACCGGCGCCGATCTCGGCCCAAGCGAGCAGGCGCATTATCTGGGCCACCGGGACGCCCTGAAATCCACCCTCAGCGTGGCGGAGAATCTCGCCTTCTGGCGGTCCGTCCTCGGCGGCGAAACATCCGATCCGGCAGCGGCGCTGGCAAGGGTGGGGCTCGACCATATCGCGGCGCTGCCGGCGGCCTATCTTTCGGCAGGCCAGCGCCGCCGCCTGTCGATCGCCCGGTTGCTGGCGGTGCGCCGGCCGATCTGGCTGCTCGACGAGCCGACCTCGTCGCTCGATGCCGCGGGGCAGGCGCTGATGGCGGGGGTGATGGGCGATCACCTGGCCGGCGGCGGCCTCATCGTCGCCGCGACGCATCAGCCGCTCGGCATCGCCGCACGCCAGCTCCGCATCGGGCCTGCGACATGATGGCGCTGCTGCGCCGCGATATCCTGGTGGCCTTGCGCGTCGGCGGCGGCGCGCTGACCGGGGTGCTGTTCTTCCTGATCGTGGTGGTGCTGATGCCCTTTGCGGTCGGGCCGGATCTGGCCCTGCTGAAAAGGCTCGGGCCTGCCATCCTCTGGCTCGGCGCCCTGCTGGCGAGCCTGCTGACGCTGGACCGGCTGTTCGCCGCCGACCACGAGGACGGCTCGCTGGATCTGCTGACCATGAGCCGGACCCCGCTCGAGCTGATCTGCCTGATCAAGGCGCTGGCGCATTGGCTGGTGGCAGGCGTTCCGCTGGCGATCGCCGCGCCGCTGTTCGGCCTGCTGCTCAACCTCGACGCCGCGGCGACCGCCGGGGTGGTGGCGACATTGCTGGTGGGCACCCCGGCGCTCACATTCACCGGGATGATCGGTGCGGCGCTCGCCGTCACCCTGCGGCGCGGCGGTCTGCTGCTCGCGGTGCTGGTGCTGCCGCTGTCGATCCCGGTGCTGATTTTCGGCGTTGCAGCATCGAATGCCGCCGTGCTCGAGCCCGACGGCTTCGACGCACCGTTCTCGATCTTGTGCGCCCTGTCGCTGGCCGGACTGGTGATCGGGCCGCTGGCGGCCGCGGCGACGCTGCGCCAGGGGCTCGACTGAAATGCACGGGACGCGACGCAACAGATATTCGCTGCCTGAGGGGCGCGCGGAACCTGCGGCAGATGGGTCTCGCGCAACGTTGCCACCCGCCGACGCTGCGACTATCAGGAAGACCATGACGCTGACCCACCTCGCCAACCCGACCCGCTTTCTGCGGCTGACGTCGCGCCTCCTGCCCTGGCTGGCGGCGGCGACGGCGATTTTGATGGCGATCGGGCTGTATCAGTCGGCAACCGCGCCGGATGATTACCAGCAAGGCGCCACGGTGAAGATCATGTTCATCCACGTGCCCAATGCGTGGCTGTCGATGTTCGTGTGGGGCGTGATGAGTTTATCCGCACTCGGCACGTTGGTGTGGCGGCACCCGCTCGCCGACGTCTCGGCCAAGGCTGCGGCGCCGATCGGCGCCGCCTTCACCTTTCTCGCCTTGGTCACCGGCTCGTTGTGGGGACGGCCGATGTGGGGCACCTATTGGGAATGGGACGCGCGGCTCACCTCGGTGCTGGTGCTGTTCCTGATGTATCTCGGCCTGATCGCGCTCTGGCGCGCGGTGGAGGATCCGTCGCGGGCCGCCCGCGCCGCCGCGGTGCTGACGCTGGTCGGGGCGATCAACCTGCCGATCATCAAGTTTTCGGTGGACTGGTGGAACACGCTGCACCAGCCCGCCTCGGTGATCCGCATGGGGGGCTCCACCCTCGACCGCGCCTTCCTGATTCCACTGCTGGTGATGGCGCTGGCCTTCTCGCTGCTGTTCGTCACATTGCATCTGGCGGCAATGCGCAACGAGTTGCTCCGCCGCCGCGTGCGCGCGCTGCAGATGCAGCAAGCCAGCCAGCCGCGAGCCTAGCCCGATGTCGCTCGGTCCCTATGCCTCCTTCATCGTCACGTCCTACCTGCTGGTGGCGCTGGTGGTGATGCTGCTGATCGGATGGATCGTGGTCGATTACCGGCAACAGCGGGCCCGGCTGCGCGAGCTCGAAGCCCAAGGTGTCACGCGGCGATCCGGACGCGGCGCGGCGGAGCTGTCATGAGCGAGGTGTCGCACCCGTCTGCGGCGGCACGGCGGCGCTGGCTGCTGGTGCTGCCGCTACTGGTCTTCGCCGCGCTCGCTGCGCTGTTCTGGGTCCGGCTCGGCGACAGCGATCCCTCACGCATCCCCTCGGCGCTGATCGGACGCCCTGCGCCGACCATGGCGCTGCCCGGTCTCGCGGAACTGATGCGGGACGGCACGGCGGTCCCCGGCATCGATGCCGAGACGTTCAAGGGCAAGGTCAGCCTGGTCAACGTCTGGGCGTCGTGGTGCGTACCCTGTCACGAGGAGGCGCCGCTGCTGGTCGCGCTCGCGGCCGATCCGCGCATCCAGCTCGTCGGCATCAACTACAAGGACCAGCCGGACAATGCACGGCGCTTCCTCGGCCGCTACGGCAACCCGTTCCAGCGCGTCGGAGCCGACGGCAACGGCCGGGCCGCCATCGAATGGGGTGTCTACGGCGTGCCGGAAACCTATATCGTCGGCCGCGACGGCCGCATCGCCTACAAGCTGATCGGTGCGATCACGCCGGAGAATATCGAGCGCGTGCTGAAGCCGGAGCTGGAGAAGGCCCTGAACGCGGGCGCCTAGCCACATGACGCGCGGAGCTTCGAACGTGTCATCCTGAGAGGCCATCGCTGCGCGACGGTCCCACAGTTGCCTCTCAGCTTTGTCCGATATCGCCCTCGCGGGCGTCGCTGGCCTCCAGCGTCGCCGGCTCCCGATGATAGCGCTTCACCAGCGGCATCTGCAGCATGGCGAACACCATGGTGATGGGGATCACGCCGAAGGCCTTGAAGCCGACCCAGAAATCGGTCGATTGCGTGCGCCATATCACCTCGTTCAGCAGCGCCATCCCCGCGAAAAACAGCGTCCAGCGCAAGGTCAGCTTCCGCCACCCCTCCGGAGTGAGGTTGAACATCTGGTCGAACAGCACCGCGATGAAGGAGCGGCCGAACAAGAGGCCGCCGCCGAGCACGGCGGCGAACAGGCCGTAAATGATGGTCGGCTTCACCTTGATAAAGGTTTCGTCGTGCAGCACCAGTGTCAGCGTCCCGAACACGATGACGATGACGGCGGTGACCAACGCCATGATCGGGATGTGCCGCGTCACCGCGTAGGAGGCCAGCATCGCCACCACCACCGCGACCATGAAGGCGCCGGTGGCGACGAACAGGTTGAACTTGGCATTGGCGAAAAAGAAGATCAGCAGCGGGCCGAACTCGGTCGCCAGCTTGAACAGCGGGTGCGGCTGTGTCTTGTCCATGTCAATTCTCGATCCCTGCGATCGCCGTTGCGAAGTCGCGCGCGGTGAAGTCCGACAAGTCGTCGACCCCTTCGCCGACGCCGATGAAATGCACCGGCAGCTTGTATTTCTCCGCCAGCGCCACCAGGATGCCGCCGCGCGCGGTGCCGTCCAGTTTGGTCATCACCAGCCCGGTGACGCCGGCGGTGCGATGGAAGGCTTCGACCTGCGACAGCGCGTTCTGCCCCACCGTGGCGTCCAGCACCAGCAATACGGCATGGGGCGCGCTGGCATCGACCTTGCGGATGACGCGGACGATCTTTTCCAGTTCGCCCATTAGCTCGCTTTTGTTCTGCAGCCGCCCCGCGGTGTCGATCAGCAGCACGTCGGTATCCGCCGCCTTCGCGGCCGAGATCGCCTCGAAGGCGAGACCCGCGGCATCGGAGCCCTGGCTGCGCGCGATCACCGGCGCGCCGGTCCGCTCGCCCCACACCTTGAGCTGCTCGATCGCGGCGGCACGGAAAGTATCGCCCGCCGCCAGCATCACCTTGCGCCCCTCCGCGGCGAAGCGCGAGGCCAGCTTGCCGGTGGTGGTGGTTTTGCCCGACCCGTTGACGCCGACCATCAGGATCACGAACGGCTTGTGGCCGGGCGACAGCGCCAGCGGCTTCGCCACCGGAGCCAGCACCTTCTCGACTTCGGCCGCGACCACGGCCTTCACCTCGTCGGCGGAAATGCTCTTGTCGTAGCGTCCCTCGCCCACCGCGGACGCGATCCGCGCCGCCACATCGGAGCCGAGATCGGCGCGCAGCAGCACGTCCTCGATATCTTCAAGCATCGCGCGGTCGAGCTTGCGGCGAATCACCAGGTCGGCGACCGCGGTTCCCAGCGAGGCCGAGGTGCGCTTCAGCCCGCTGGAGAGCCGCCGCCACCAGCTCTGCTTCGGTTCATCGGAATGATTGTCTGTCATGTCAGGAATGCTCTAAACGTCTTTTCCGGTGAACGAAAGCCGCCCGGCTGGTCCCGGACGAGGGACAACGCTTTCCTGACAGCTCGTAGCCCGACGAAACCGCGTGATGGATGCACCGCAACTCACCGCCGCCGACATTCAGGCCCGCGTCCTGCATCGCGACGGGCTGATGCTGGTGATCGACAAGCCGGCGGGGCTGCCGGTGCACCGGGGTCCGAAGGGCGGGGCCAATCTCGAGGACTCGTTCGACGCGCTGCGCTTCGGCCTGCCGCGTCCGCCGGTGCTGGCGCATCGGCTGGACCGCGACACGTCCGGCTGCCTGGTGCTGGGGCGGCATCGCAAGGCGACCGCCTCGCTCGGACTTCTGTTCAAGCATGGCAAGATCGACAAAACCTACTGGGCCGTCGTGGAAGGCGGTCCCGAGCAGGACGAGGGCGTCGTGGACATCCCGCTGGGCCGGCTCAACGCCGAACGCGGCTGGTGGCAGAAGCCGGATGCGGACGGGCAGCCGGCGATCACCAACTGGCGCGTGCTGGGACGCGGCGATGGCCTGGCCTGGCTGGCGATGCAGCCGGTGACCGGCCGCACCCATCAGCTTCGTGTGCACTGCGCCGCCAGCGGCTGGCCCATCGTCGGCGACAACATCTATGGTCACGGACCGCGCTTCGGCGAACCGTCGCTGCACCTGCATGCGCGGGAGATTGTGATTCCCCTGTCGCGCAACAAGCCTCCGGTCCGCGTCACCGCTCCGGTGCCGCCGCATATGTACGAACGGCTGACGGCGTGCGGGTGGAACGGGGAATAGTTTATCGTCATTGCGAGCGGGATTGTTTCGGCTCGTCATGGCCGGGCTCGTCCCGGCCATGACGCTCAGGCCAGCAGCCGCACGCCGTCGTGACCGGTCACGGTCATGGCGCGCACCTCGCCGGCCACGCCGCCGGACACCGCCACCGGCATGAAATGCTCGGTGCGGCCCTGCGTCGCGCTTTCGATCAGCACGTGTCGTCGCCTGCCGATTTCGGCATCGAGCCGGCGTCGCAGCGCCGCCGCGCCCGTCGCGCGCAGACGCTTCGCGCGATCCCTGATGACGGCACCGGCGACCTGCGGCATGCGGGCGGCCGGCGTCCCCGGCCGCGGCGAATACGGGAAAACGTGCAGGAAGGTGAGCCCGCATTCCTCCACCAGTGCCTGCGAGCGCGCAAACATCTCCTCGGTTTCGGTCGGGAAGCCGGCGATGAGATCGGCGCCGAACACGATGTCCGGCCGCAGCCTGCGGGCTTTCGCGCAGAACGCAATGGCATCGGCGCGCGAATGGCGGCGCTTCATCCGCTTCAGAACCAGATCGTCGCCAGCCTGCAGCGACAGATGAAGGTGCGGCATCAGGCGCTCCTCGCTGGCGATCACATCCAGCAGATCGCGATCCGCCTCGATCGAATCGATCGAGGAGATGCGCAGCCGCTGCAAGTCGGGAACGTACCGCAGGATGCGCTTCACCAGCATGCCGAGCTTCGGCGCGCCGGGCAGATCGGCGCCATAGCTGGTGAGATCGACGCCGGTCAGCACGATCTCGGCATGACCGCGCTCGGCCAGCGTCCGCACCTGCTCGACCACACTGCCCATCGGCACCGAGCGCGAATTGCCGCGCCCGTAGGGGATGATGCAGAACGTGCAGCGATGATCGCAGCCGTTCTGCACCTGGACGAAAACGCGCGGCAGCCCGGCCTGGAACCCTTCGACCAGATGCGGCGCCATCGCGGTGACGGCCATGATGTCGGCGACCGCGATCTTTTCCTCGCCGCCGAGGCCGAAATCAGGTCCGCGCTGCAGCGCCGTGCGCGCCGCACGCCACGCCGCCGCCTGCAGCTTGTCGTCATTGCCGAGCACGCGATCGACTTCGGGCATCGCCGCGAACATCGCCGGCTGCGTCTGCGCAGCGCAACCGGTGACGACGATGCGCGCATCCGGCCGCTCGCGCCTCAGCCGGCGGATCGATTGCCTCGCCTGCGCCACCGCCTCGTTGGTCACCGCACAGCTGTTGATGACGATGACGTCGGCAAGGCCTGCGCGCTCGGCCTCGCGACGGATCACCTCGGATTCGAACGCGTTGAGGCGACAGCCGAAGGTGGCGACGTCGACGCCCATCTCAGGCGACGCTGGTGAACAGGGCGGGGTCGAAGCGGCCCTGATATTCGAGCACAGCCGGGCCGGTCATCAGCACGTGATCGTCGCTTTCGCGCCACGCAATCGTCAGTTCGCCGCCGGGCAGCGTCATGTGCACGGTGCGGCCGGTGCGCTTCAGCCGCGCGGCCGCGACCGCGGTCGCACAGGCAGCCGAGCCGCAGGCCTGGGTGAGGCCGGCGCCGCGTTCCCAGGTTCGCATCACGATATGATCGCGGTCGACGATATGGGCGAGCGTGATATTGGCGCGCTCGGGGAACACCGGATGGTTTTCCAGCAGCGGGCCGAGGCGTTCGAGATCGTAGGCATGGATGTCGTCGACCCAGAAGATCGCGTGCGGGTTGCCCATGCTGACCACCGAGGGCGAATGCAGGATCGGCCGGTCGATCGGCCCGATCTGCAGCTCGATATAGCGCGTGTCGCCGAATTCCTCCGCCAGCGGGATGTCGCGCCAGCCGAACCGCGGGGCGCCCATATCGACGGTGAACAGCTCCGGCTGCGGCCCCAGCCAGCAGTTCAGCAGACCGGCCCGGGTCTCGAAGGTCAGCGCAGTCTTTCCGGTGGCGGCAAAGGTCTGGCGCGCGACGCAGCGCATGCCGTTGCCGCAGGCCGCGGCTTCAGAGCCGTCGTTGTTATAGATGCGGACGAAGGCCTCGGTGCCGGGCGCGCGCGGCGGCAACAGCACCATCAGCTGGTCATAGGGCACGCCGCCGGGCGCGGCGATGGCGCGCGCGTCGTCGGGTGTGATCGCTGCCGCCGAATCACGCAGATCGACCACCACGATCTCGTTCCCGATGCCGTTCATCTTGCTGAAGGCGTGATTGGCCAGCGCGCTCATGAGATTTTCCACATTTGTGCCGTCTTATATGGCGAACAGCGACAGGATGGCCAGTGGCCCGGCGTTCATGTTCGGGACAGCCTTCCCTGCCTAAGCTGCGGCAGTCCGTCCGCGACGGAGGTCCGAACGGCATGATACCATGGACAAAGAACAGCCGATTGCAGCCGTTTCGACCGCAAGCGACAGCCGATATCCCGATGGAGAGACCCCGATGAGCCGCCCCAGCCTGCCTCGTCTTGCCCGGACCGCCGCAGTTCCGGCGGTTGCGCTGCTGCTCGGCGCGGCGACCGCCCTCGCGCAGGCCCCGCCGGCGACGCCTCCCGCTCCTTCGACGACCCCGGCCACGCCAGCCACGCCGGCGCCATCGGACACCACGCCCCCCGCCGGCCAGCCCCCGGCCACGCCGGAGACCACGGCCCCGGCGCCAACGGCTCCGTCGACCGGCGCGCCGGCAACGCCCGAACCGACCACGCCCCCGGCTTCCGCGGCGCCGCCCTCAACGCCGCCGCCACCGCAGACCGCCGACCCGTTCGGCGAGGCCGTGACGCTGACCCCGAAGACCGTTCTGATCTTCAGCGGCAAGGCGACCTGGGATTCAGCCTTCGAGACCCTGATGGACGGGTTCAAGGCGCTGACGGCCGTGCTTGACAAGGAAGGCATCAAGCCCTCCGGCAACCCGCTGGTCGTCTACACCTCCACCGACGACAACGGCTTCGCTTTTCAGGTCGAATTTCCGGTCGACCAGGAGCCGAAGACTCTCGGCAAGAACATGAGCATCGGCAGATCACCGGAAGGCAACGCGCTGAAGTTCGTGCATCGCGGCTCCTACGACAACATGGACAACACCTATGAGGCGATCACCAACCATCTCGACGACAAACGGCTCGAGGCGCGTGATATGTTCATCGAGGAATACGCCACCGATCCGCTGAAGACCGCGGAAGACAAGCTCGTCATCAACGTTTACGTGCCATTGAAGTGATCATCATGATGTATTTGCGACCCTTTCTCCTCGCGCTGCCGCTGGCCGCCGCCCTTCTGGCTCACCCGGCCGCCGCCGATCAGCTGCCCCCGATGATCGCGGTCACGGGAGAGGCGACCGTCAAGGCCGCGCCGGACATGGCCCAGATCGAGGCCGGCGTCACCTCCGACGCCAAGACCGCGCGCGAGGCCAGCGACGCCAACAACACCGCCATGGGCAAAGTGCTGCTGGCCCTGCAGGGCGCCGGCCTCGCGGAGAAGGACTATCAGACCTCGCGGCTGTCGCTGCAGCCGCAATATGCCAACAGCAGCGCCAGCCGCAACGGGCCGCCGGTCATCACCGGTTATCGCGCCAGCAACCGCGTCATCGTCAAGCTGCGCGACGTCGCCAAGGTTGCGAGCGTGATCGACGCGCTGGTCACCGCCGGCGCCAACGACATCGGCAGCATCCGCTTCATGGTATCGAATGCCTCGAAACTGCTCGACGAGGCGCGGCCGCAGGCGATCGCCGATGCGCGTCGCAAGGCTGAGATCTACGCAACCGCCGCCGGCGTAACGCTCGGCGCGCCGCTCAGCATCTCCGAAGCCGGCTTCGCGCCGCCGCCGATGCCGGTGCTGCACAAGATGTCGGCCGACTATGCCTCGACGCCGATCGCGCCCGGCGAGGAGACGCTGCGCATCAATGTAAGCGTATCCTGGAGCATCAAGCCGGCGGGGCAGTAGCCGATCGGCCCCTGGCGGCGGTTCTCAAGATCAGAGGATGATCGCCTGCCCCGGCTTCAATGCGGCGAAGCGCTCCCGCGAAATCTCTGCGGCATCGAGCGCCGCATGCAGGCACTCGACCGGCGCGTCGATCGCCTCATCGGTGAGCTGGAAGGTGCCGTGATGATGCGCCAGCGCGCGCTCGGCGCCGCAGTCGAGGAAAGCTTTCACCGCCTCCTCCGGGTTCATGTGCTGGTCGCGCATGAACCAGCGCGGCTCATAGGCGCCGATCGGCAGGATCGCCAGCCGGAACGGCCCATGCGCATGGTGCGCCCGCCGGAAATGGCCGCCGTCGCCATAGCTTGAATCCGCCACCAGATAGAATTTGCCGGCCGGCGTCTCCAGCACGAAGCTTGCCCACAGCGCCTTGTTGCGGTCGAACAGCCCGCGCGCCGACCAATGGCGCGTCGGCACCAGCGTCACCGCGACGCCTGCCCCGAGTTCGATGCGATCCTGCCAGTCGAACGGCTCGGCGCGGATCGCCGGATCGGCCGCGCGCATGGTGACGTCATTGCCGAGCGGGGTGATGACGCGGGGCGCGAACCGCGCCTGCAGCCGCGACAGCGTCGCGACATCGAGATGATCGTAATGGCCGTGTGAGACCAGCACCGCATCGATCGGCGGCAGCGCCTCGAAGGCGACGCCGGGATCATTGCGCCGCCTCGGGCCGACAAAGGTGAAGGGCGAGGCCCGTTCCGACCATACCGGATCGAGCAGGATGTTGAGCCCGGCGACCTGAATCAGCCAGCTCGCATGGCCGACGAAGGAGAAGCGCGCCTGTTCGCCATCAACCCGCTGCGGCGGCGTATCGGCATAGGGACTCGGCACCCAGTCCGGCCACCGGCTGCGCACGCGGTCGCCGCCGAACTGCCAGCGCAGCACCTCCGCAAGACTCTTCGGCGGAGAACCATGCGGATCGAAGAAGCGGGTGCCGTCGAAATGATCCGACATCGGGCCGTCATAGACTGTCATGCGTGCGGTCCAGAATGCAGCCAGCCCCGCAGTCACGCCAAGACCGCCGAGACTGATCAGCACGCGGCGACGGGTCCATGTCACGGTCGGTTCCAGGCAGACGGGAGGTGGACGATTGCCTTTTAACCGCTGACCGCGATCGACGATAGGCGGCTGACGTCGATTTGAACGGCGACGGAATCAGCCGCGCGGCGAATTATCGGCCGGCACCTGCGGGGTAATGGACATGAAAGCGCCTATATATCATATACTTATGAAAAGCGCGCCGGCCCCGCGGGCGAATTCCGCTGTTGACTTCTTATCCATTCCCCCGGTAAATCGCCGGGTTTCTCGAAGAGATGTTCTTTTCGATCCGCCGCCCGGCCCTCGAGACCGGAGGCCAACGCCCGACAGCGCTGTGCGCCCTCGGGCGCAAATGTGTTTTGGAATACCCTTGTGCATGGTCGCGGGACCAGCAAGGCACTGAGTGCCCCCTCCTATAGGGAGAGGGTTGGGGAGAGGGGTTTCGGCCCCTCGATCAGGGTGCCCCCTCACCCGGATCGCTGCGCCAAGTTTATGCTGGCTGCGTAAACTTGCCGGCGGCGCGATCCGACCTCTTTCCGGCGGGGAGAGGTAAGGAAAGAAGGAAGCAACGTGTTCGACAATCTGTCGGAAAAGCTTGGCGGCATTCTCGATCGGCTCACCCGCCGCGGCGCGCTGACCGAGGCGGACGTCGACGCGGCGATGCGCGAAGTCCGCCGCGCGCTGCTGGAAGCCGACGTCGCCCTCGAAGTGGTGCGCACCTTCACCGAGAAGGTGCGCGAGAAAGCGATCGGCGCCACCGTCGTCAAGTCCGTGACGCCGGGCCAGATGGTGGTGAAGATCGTTCACGATCAGCTCGTCGCCACGCTGGGCTCGGACGGCCAGACCATCGATCTCAACGCGGTGCCGCCGGTCGCCATCATGATGGTCGGCCTGCAGGGCTCCGGCAAAACCACAACCACCGCGAAACTGGCGCGGCGCCTGACCCAGCGCGACAGGCGCAAGGTGCTGATGGCCTCGCTCGACGTTTATCGCCCGGCGGCGATGGAGCAGCTCGCGGTGCTCGGTCGTGATCTCGACATCGCAACGCTGCCGATCGTCGAGGGTCAGAAGCCGGAGCAGATCGCCCGCCGCGCGCTCGAAGCCGGGAAGCTCGGCGGCTATGACGTGGTGCTGCTCGACACCGCCGGCCGCACCACCCTCGACGAAGAGATGATGAGCGAGGCGGCGAACATCAAAGCTGCCGCCAGTCCGCATGAAGTGCTGCTGGTCGCCGATTCGCTGACCGGCCAGGACGCCGTCAACCTTGCACGCGCGTTCGACCAGCGCGTCGGCCTCACCGGCATCGTGCTGACCCGTGTCGACGGCGACGGCCGCGGCGGCGCCGCGCTGTCGATGCGCGAGGTCACCGGCAAGCCGATCAAGCTGATCGGCACCGGCGAAAAGACCGATGCGCTGGAGGATTTCCACCCCGACCGCATCGCCGGCCGCATCCTCGGCATGGGCGACGTCGTCTCCCTGGTCGAAAAGGCCGCCGCCCATATCGATGCCGAGCAGGCCGCGCGCGTCGCCGAGAAGATGCGCAAGGGGCAGTTCGATCTCAACGACATGCGCGATCAGTTGCAGCAGATGGCGAAGATGGGCGGCATCGGCGGGTTAATGGGCATGATGCCCGGCATCTCCAAGATGAAGAACCAGATCGCCGCCGCCGGCATCGACGACACCATTCTCAAGCGTCAGGTCGCGATCATCGATTCGATGACGCGGCAGGAGCGCCGGCATCCGGACATCCTCAAGGCCAGCCGCAAGAAACGCATCGCCGCCGGCAGCGGACAGAAGGTCGAGGACATCAACAAGCTGCTGAAGATGCACCGGAACATGGCCGACATGATGAAGATGATGGGATCGGGCAAGCGCGGCCCTATGGCCGGCATCGCCCAGGCCATGGGTTTCGGCGGCGGCCTGCCATCCGCCGATCAGATGAAGGCGCTGGCGGACAAGATGCCGAAGGGCGCCGACGGCCTGCCGCAGCTGCCGAAGGATCTTCCGGCCGGCCTGCGCAGCGGGCTTCCGAACCTGCCGGGCCTGACCGGCATCAGCGGCAAGCCGACGCTGCCCGGCCTCGGCGGCTTCCCCGGACTGGGCAAGAAAAAGAAATGAGGGAAGTATCCGTCCCAACCGATCTCGCGCGATTGCGCGCCTCGATCGACAATATCGATGCGGCCCTGATTCATCTGCTCGCCGAGCGATTCAAGTGCACGCGCGATGTCGGCTTCCTGAAGGCTCGCCACAAGCTGCCTCCGGCCGACCCGGCGCGCGAGGCGCAGCAGGTGACGCGCCTGCGCACGCTCGCGAAGGACGCCGATCTCGATCCCGAATTCGCAGAGAAATTCCTCGCCTTCGTCGTGCGCGAGGTCATCCGTCACCACGAAATCATCGGCAGCACTGCCGGTTGAATCCTACAACATCATCGAAAGGAAAGTTTAATGTCCGTCGTCATCCGCCTCGCCCGCGCAGGCACCAAGAAGCGCCCGTTCTATCATGTTGTCGTGGCCGACTCGCGCTTTCCGCGCGACGGCCGCTTCATCGAGCGCCTCGGCTATTTCAACCCGCTGCTGCCGAAGGACAACGAGACCCGCGTCAAGCTCGACCTCGACAAGGTGAAGGGCTGGCTCGCCAAGGGCGCGCAGCCTTCGGATCGCGTTGCCCGCTTCCTCGATACGGCCGGCATTCGCAAGCGCGAGGCCCGCAACAATCCGCAGAAGGCCGTGCCGCGCAAGGAGCGCAAGGCGCAGGCCGAGGCCAAGTAACGCCGCGAAAGGGCGATGACGAGGCGCGTCTGCATCGCCCGGATCGGTGCCGCGCACGGGGTGCGCGGCCAGGTCAAGCTGTGGCCGTTCACCGAGGACCCGCTGGCGGTGCTCGACTACGGCCCGCTCACCACCGGGGACGGCGCACGCCAGTTTGAGGTCGCCGCAGCGCGGGAGGCGAAAACGCACCTGGTGGCGACGCTGAAGGGCGTCACCACCCGCTCCGAGGCCGAGACCCTCAACGGTCTCGAACTCTATGTGCCGCGCGACCGCCTGCCTGCCACGGACGACGGCGAGTATTATCACGCCGACCTGATCGGCCTCGCCGCCGTCACCCCGAAAGGCGATGCCATCGGCCGGGTGGTGGCGCTGCATAATTTCGGCGCCGGCGACGTCATCGAGATTGCGCCTGCGCAAGGCCCGACGCTGCTGCTGCCGTTCTCCGACGCGGTGGTGCCGACCGTCGACCTCGACGGCGGCCGCGTGGTGATCAATCCGCCCGGCGAAATCGACGGGGAGGATACCCGCTGAGCAGAACGGCAACGTCCTGCACGTCATCGCCGGACTTGATCCGGCGATCCATCCTTTTCAAACGATGGATACGCGGGCCGTTTCACGTTAAGACGCCTCACGCTATCGCCCGCGGATGACCTCGGAAATTGGTATAGCGATCAAAAGCATGTGGCGCGCAACGATCCTGACTCTGTTTCCCGGCATGTTCCCCGGACCGCTCGGCGCGAGCCTCGCGGGACGGGCGCTGGCGGCCGGCCTGTGGGAGATGGAGGTGCGGGACATCCGCGCCTCCGCCACGGATCGCCACCGCAGCGTCGATGACACCCCGGCCGGAGGCGGCCCGGGCATGGTGCTGCGCGCCGACATTCTCGCCGCCGCCATCGACGCCGCCGCGATCGCCCCGGACCGCCCGAAGCTGGTGATGAGCCCGCGCGGTCGGCCATTGACCCAGGCCAGAATCGCCGAGCTGGCCGCCGGGCCGGGGCCGCTGATGGTCTGCGGCCGGTTCGAGGGGATCGACCAGCGGGTGATCGACGCCCGCGGCCTCGAGGAGGTCTCGATCGGAGATTACGTGCTGTCCGGCGGTGAAATCGCCGCCATGGTCCTGATCGACGCCTGTGTCCGGTTGCTGCCGGGAGTGATGGGGAAGCTTGAATCCGGAACCGAGGAGAGCTTTTCCACGGGTTTGCTGGAATACCCGCAATATACCCGCCCGCAGCTGTTCGAGGGCCAGCCGATCCCCGAGGTGCTGTTGTCCGGTGACCACGGCAGGGTCGCCGCCTGGCGCCGCGCGGAAGCGGAAGCTCTCACCCGGAACCGGCGGCCTGATCTCTGGGAAACCTATCGCGGCCGGTCCGGCAACCAAAAAGCCGCAAAAAGCACGACAGACGGGTGACAACGCCTCTGCTTTGCCGTATAGGAGCGCCACATCCGCGCAGACGCATTTCCCGGCAAAGTGGCATCCGGTTTGCCGAGGGAGATGTGTCGGCTTATTTTTCAGCGCATATTCTGATCGCAAAACCGGTAACCACTTTTGCGGAATGTGCGCTACGGGATCACGAGTTTCGCGCAGCCGCCTCGCAAGGCTGGCGCGCCCGCCGATGGAGATTTGCAATGAATATCATCCAGCAGCTCGAGAAAGAGCAGTTCGACAAGTTGTCCGCCGGCAAGGATATCCCGGATTTCGGGCCGGGGGACACCGTAATCGTCAATGTCAAGGTGAAGGAAGGCGAGCGCACCCGCGTGCAAGCCTATGAGGGCGTCTGCATCGGCCGCTCCGGCGGCGGCATCAACGAGAGCTTCACCGTGCGCAAGATTTCCTACGGCGAGGGCGTCGAGCGTGTCTTCCCGCTGCTTTCGCCGATGATCGACTCGATCAAGCTGGTGCGCCGCGGCAAGGTGCGCCGGGCCAAGCTGTATTATCTGCGCAGCCTGCGCGGCAAGTCGGCCCGCATCGTCGAGAAGAAGCAGGACCGTCAGGCGACGGCCGCCGCCGGCGAGTAACAGGGACCCGGCCTCTCACGAGCTCGGAGAGCGCGGGTCACGGCCCGCGCTTTTTTGTTGCGTGGTGGGACGATGGCTCCGTCACTATGTAACTATATATCTGATCTGACACGGCGCATTGCCGCATTGCCGCCACTTTGATTGTCGGCGAGGCTGCAGCTGTGATAGGATATGGAATGGTTCCAGATCGCAAGAATCTCTGCGCGCCCATCGTGCTCGACGACCGCAGCCGCCTGCCCTGGCGGTTCTTCGGTCGCCGCACCACGACGGATCTCCTCGCGGCGTAGCCATCCGCGCGCGGCGCGCGCTCCCGATTCCGCGACACCGATTTCATTTCAAGGCTACCATCATGTCCGCTTCAAAACCACGCACGCTGTATGACAAGATCTGGGACGATCACTTGGTCCATGAGGCTGAGGACGGCACCTGCCTGCTCTATATCGACCGCCATCTGGTCCACGAGGTGACCTCGCCGCAGGCCTTCGAAGGCCTGCGCACAGCCGGCCGCAAAGTCCATGCGCCCGAGAAGACGCTGGCCGTGGTCGACCACAATGTCCCCACCACGGACCGCTCCCAGCCCAATCCCGACCCGGAAAGCGCCGAGCAGATCGCCGCGCTGGCGCACAACGCCAAGGAATTCGGCATCGAGTACTATAACGAGTACGACAAGCGGCAAGGCATCGTGCACGTGATCGGCCCCGAGCAGGGCTTCACGCTGCCCGGCACCACCATCGTCTGCGGCGACAGCCACACCTCGACCCACGGCGCCTTCGGCGCGCTGGCGCACGGCATCGGCACCTCCGAGGTCGAGCATGTGCTGGCGACGCAGACGCTGATCCAGAAGAAGGCCAAGAACATGCGCGTGACCGTCGACGGCAGATTGCCTGACGGCGTCACCGCGAAGGATATCATCCTCGCCATCATCGGCGAGATCGGCACCGCGGGCGGCACCGGCTATGTGCTGGAATATGCCGGCGAGGCGATCCGCTCGCTGACGATGGAAGGCCGCATGACGGTCTGCAACATGTCGATCGAAGGCGGCGCCCGCGCCGGTCTGATCGCACCCGACGAGATCGCCTATGCCTTCCTGAAGGACCGCCCGAAGGCCCCGAAAGGCGCGGCCTGGGATGCGGCCCGCCGCTACTGGGACACGCTGCGCAGCGACGAGGGCGCGCATTTCGACCATGAGCTCCGCCTCGACGCCGCCAAGCTGCCGCCGATCGTGACCTGGGGCACCTCGCCCGAGGACGTCGTCTCGGTGACCGGCGTGGTACCCGATCCGGACAGAATCGAGGACGAAGCCAAGCGCATCTCCAAGCATCGCGCGCTGGACTACATGGGCCTCAAGGCCGGCACCAAGATCACCGATATCAGGCTCGATCGCGTGTTCATCGGCTCCTGCACCAACGGCCGCATCGAGGATCTGCGCGCCGCCGCGAAGATCGCCGAAGGCCGCACCGTCAACGGCAATGTCAATGCCATGATCGTGCCGGGATCCGGCCTCGTGAAGGAGCAGGCCGAGGCGGAAGGTCTCGACAAGATCTTCATCAAGGCCGGTTTCGACTGGCGCGAGCCGGGCTGCTCGATGTGCCTGGCGATGAACCCCGACAAGCTGGCTCCGGAGGAGCGCTGCGCTTCGACCTCCAACCGCAACTTCGAGGGCCGTCAGGGTTTCAAGGGCCGGACCCATCTCGTATCGCCCGCGATGGCAGCGGCGGCGGCGATCGCCGGCCATTTCGTCGACATTCGCGATTGGCACTGACTCCCGCGCCCTGCGGGAGTCCTCATCCATCATCCCGTTATCTCAACGGCGGCTCCTTAAGGGGCCGCCGCATTTGTTCCCGCAGGTCTCCCTGCGTTGGGCGCATGAGGGAGGCACGGAACCGGCAGACGGGGGTCCGACTTGTTATGCGGCCTAGAGACCCTGTCATGCTGATTGAACGTAACATTCCTCTCGGAAATGCCGACACCATCGGACGGGCTTACGCGATCGCCGCGAACTATCTTCATTGCAGCGGTCGCATTGTCACGCGACACCTGACCGACGAAAGGTTGCTGAAGATCGTCATCCGGCTCTGCCGGACGGGCGATCGCAACGCAATCCGCATCGGCAATCGCGCGATCATCGAGTACGAGCAGGCCGCCCATGTCCATGTCGCCCCCACCGCCTCCTGAGCATTCAGCTCCACACGCTCTGACACCGGCGGTACAGGTCGCGCTCGACCGGGTGATGCAAACCTACGACTTGTTGGCGACAGTCGCCGCACAAAGCCGGCGCGAGGCGCTCGGGCCGCTGACGGCTTACCTCGAAACGCTTCACGCCGCCGGCGAGACCGATCCGCACCGGCTGGCGGTATGCGGCCTCACCTATCTGCGCGAGCGCGACGGCAGCATCGATTCCGTCAAGGCAGGCTTTACGGGCCTGTGACCCGCCCTGTCGGGGCCTGACGTGGCGCAACGCGCTCAGGTGATGCTGCCCGCCGGCGTCGATACCGGCAGCACCTCGACCGCCGCCGCCGCAGCGCGATCCGGCGTCGTCTCCTTCCAGCGCACCGAGCCGAACGGCCGCTCCAGCATGCGGCGAATTTTGATCGGCTCCGGCCCGCGATGAAATTTCATCGCGCGGCGATGCAGATTGCGCTCCGACTGCGTGGCGCGGTTGCGCTGTCGCAGATAATCGTACCAGGTCGGGCAGTGATAGCGCTCGGTCCAGAGCTGCGGGTCGGCGATGTCGCGGGCGATCGACCAGCCATAGGCGCCGTTGCGCTTGCGGCTGAGCTGCACCATCTGCATCAGCCGGTAAAAGGTGCGGGCACGGTTCAGATCGACGCGATATTCGATCTCGACGATGATCGGACCGCTGCGGCCGGTGAGCGGCAGCTGCACCTCCGGGTCCTCGAGCAGATCGGCCGCCTCGTCGCGGCCACCCACCGGCGGCATCCGCATCCACAGCGCCAGGATCGGCGAGGCCAGCATTGTGACGCCCGACACGATCAATGCTCCCTCCACGCCGACCAGATCGGCCAGATGGCCCCAGATCCAACTGCCGATGGCAATGCCGCCGGCAATCGAAGCCTGGAACGCGGCCAGCGACCGCCCCGCGACCCAGCGCGGCGCCGACAACTGCACGCCGATGTTGAACAGCGCCACCGCCAGCATCCACACCGCGCCGGCCACCACCAGCGCCGCTGCCGTGATCACCGCGAGCTTGCTGGTGGCGACGGCGACGATCGCAACGCCCATCACCAGCGCGCACATGCGGACCGCGACCTCGGCCCGCATCCGCCGGCGGACTTCGCCGATGGTGAGCGCGCCGATCACCGCGCCCATGCCGAAAGCGCCGAGCATGATGCCGTAAATCTCGGCGCCGCCATGCAGCAGGTCCTTCGCCACCAGCGGCATCAGCGCCGAGATCGAACCGCCGGCAATGCCGGTGACCAGCGTGCGCCCCAGCACGATCCGGATCGACGGCGAATTGGCGAGGTAGCGGAAGCCGGACACCATCGCCCGCGTCAGCCGTTCCGGCGGCAGCCGCGACGGCTCACTCGAGCGCCGCCACAAAAACAGCACAGCCAGCAGCGGCAGGTAGCACAGCGCGTTGGTGGCGAAGGCCGCCACAGCGCCGGCAGCCGCGACCACGATGCCGCCGATCGCCGGGCCAAAGCTGCGGGCGATGTTGTAACTGATGCCGTTCAGCGCCACCGCGGAGGGCAGGGTTTCGGCGGGCACCTGTTCGCTCACCGAAGCCTGCCAGGCCGGACCGAACAGCGCCATGCCGCTGCCGATAATGAAACAGAAGGCGAGCAGCAGGTTCGGCGACAACATCTGCAGCCAGGTCAGAACGGTGAGCATGGTCGCGCCCGCGAGCGCGATCACCAGCGAGACCAGCGACACCTTACGCCGATCGTACATGTCGGCGACCGCGCCCGCCGGCATCGCGATCAGCATGATCGGCAGCATCAGCGCCGTCTGCACCAGCGCCACCTTGTCGGCGGACGAAGTCATCTGCGTCATCGCCCAGGCGGCGCCGACGCTCTGGATCATCAGTCCCAGATTGGACAACAGGCTCGCCAGCCAGATCCGGCGGAACACGCCATGCCGCAACGGCGCGGCCAAGCCATCGGAAGACAGCAGCGATCGTTTCGGCGTTTCGGTCATGGCGAGCCGTGGAGACCTGAAAATATTGGCCGCAACCCGCTGCGGAACGGCTTTGAGTCGGCGCAGCCAGGATTTAGATTTGAATCGTCGGCGGGAGGCAAGCGACGCCGCCCTCCGGACCGGGATCATCCACGAAGGCCTGCCCCGGTCGCGCCCGTTTTCGAGCGTCCGATGAACGCCACCCGTGCCGACCTGCCAGCCGCGAGGTTCCATTGTGAGCATTGCCGAAGTCCTCGACCTGCCCACCCCGCGATCCCCTCTGGTGCCGCCGGCCCCGCCGCGTGCCTCCGACTCCATGTCCGCGCTTGGGCGCATCGCAGCAATCCGCAAGAGCACCATCGCCACCTGGGGCCAGCGCGCCTACGAGGACGACATCATCGAAGGACGCTTCCTCGGCCGCAGCAGCTTCATCGTCAACACGCCGGACGCGATCCGCCACGTGCTGATCGAGAACTACGAGAACTACACCCGGACGCCGGCCGGCATCCGCGTGCTGCGCCCGATGCTGGGCGACGGCCTGTTGCTGGCCGAGGGCCGCGACTGGCGCCACCAGCGCCGCACCCTGGCGCCGGCCTTCACCCCGCGCGCGGTCACCACGCTGGTGCCGCACATGGTCTCCGCGATCGAGGAAACCGTCGCGCAACTCGACGCCCGCCGCGACGATCCACTCGACCTGCGCGAGGCCATGCAGCGGATGACGCTGGAGATCGCCGGCCGCACCATGTTCTCCTTCAGCATGGGACGGCACGGCGCGACCCTGCGCGATTTCGTCATCGAATACAGCGAGCGGCTGGCGCGGCCGCATTTCTTCGATCTGCTGCTGCCCACCGGCTGGCCGAGCCCGCAGGATATCGCACGCGCCGTCTTCCGGCGGCGCTGGACACGCTTCATCCAGGCCCTGATCGCGGAGCGGCGCGCCATCGGCAAGAACCAGGATGCCCCGCCGCGCGACCTGCTCGAGCTGATGGTGGCGGCGCGCGATCCCGAGACCGGCCAGGCCTTCTCCGATGCCCAGCTCGGCGATCAGGTCGCCACCATGATCCTCGCCGGCCATGAGACCACCGCCACCGCGCTGTTCTGGTCGCTCTATCTGCTGTCGCTCGATCCGGCGACGCAGGAGCAGGTCGCTTCCGAAGTGCGGCAGCAGGACATCAGCACGCTCGCCGACATGGAGCGCCTGCCTTTCACCCGCGCCGTGATCGACGAGACGATGCGGCTCTATCCGCCGGCGTTCCTGATCGCCCGCGCCGCGGCGGGTCCCGACAAGCTGGCCGACAATATTGCGGTGGGCCGCGGCGACATCGTGCTGATCGCGCCCTGGCTGCTCCACCGCCACGAAAAGCTGTGGGACAATCCGAATGCTTTCGTCCCGGCGCGCTTCGCCCCCGGCGCGCCCTCGCCTGACCGCTTCGCCTATCTGCCATTCGGCGTCGGGCCGCGCGTCTGCATCGGCGCGCACTTCGCGCTGGTCGAGGCCACGCTGGCGCTGGCGCGGATCATCGGCGCCTTTCGCATCGAACTTGTCGATCAGGAGCCGGTGCTGCCGATGGGCGTGGTGACAACGCAGCCGGACCGTTCGCCCTTGTTCCGCATTTCGCGGCGGTAACACGCGGATGACAAAACCGTAATGGCAGCGCGGGGAACCCGAAATGAATTGCCGGCGTTGGCCTTTCGAGCCATAGAGCGCCACCGACGCGATGGTCTTGCCGCCACGGATGCGGCATGATCAAGCAGAGGTGTGGTTCTTGCGTTTCTCAGCCAGATTTTTACCATCGACGGAAGTTTGATTGATGCTGGATCGATTACGCCAATTCATTGCCGAGGTCGCCTCGCCCCTGATGCAGGAGGACCGGGTATTCGACGAATCGGATTACCGGCTCGCAGCCACGGCACTGCTGATCCATGTGGTCTCGCTCGACGGCGAGCCCTCCGAGGCGGAGATGCAGAAACTGCGCGCGCTGCTGCAGGCGCGCTTCGATGTCGATGCGCCGACCTCGAACCAGTTGATCTCGGCTGCGACGCTGATGGAAGGCGAGGCGGTCGACCTCTATCATTTCACCAGCGTCATCATGCGCTCGGTGAATGAGGAGGGCCGGCTGCGCATCGTCGAGATGATGTGGGAGCTGATCTATGTCGACGGCCGCGTCAGCGAGTTCGAGGACAACGTGGTGTGGCGCGCCGCTGATCTGTTCGGCATCTCCGCGCGCGACCGGCTGGAGCTGAAGCATCGGGTCGCCCGCAGCAGCGGACTGTCCAATCCATCGACCTGAGGACATCCCTCGCGCCCGGCGGGCTGCCGCACCCCACGGGCTGATGTATTTTTCATCATTCACTGCCGCTCAGTTTCGGATTGCACGAGCCGTGATCGGCGGCGATGCTGGCGCCATTGCCGGGACCGATGCCGTCGGGGAATCCGCGGCCGCGCCATCTCGGCGACCGGTCCAGCTGTGAGAGTCGACCTTGACCGATCGTGTAACCCTTATCACCGGCGCGTCCTCGGGCATCGGCGCAGAGCTTGCGCGGGTGTTCGCGGCGCACGGTCATCGCGTCGCGCTGGTGGCGCGGCGCGCCGATCGCCTCGCCTCCCTCGCCGATGACATCGCGGCAGCCGGCGCCCCGCCGCCGCTGGTCGTTCCCTGCGACCTGACGCAGCCCGATGCCGGCGACGCCATCGCCAGCGCATTGAGGGACGCCGGCGTCGAGACCGATATCCTGATCAACAATGCCGGCTTCGGCCTGTTCGGCCGCGCCACCGAACTCGACCACGCCGCGGAGCTCGAAATGATCGCGATCAATATCCGTGCCCTCACCGACCTGACTCTGCGCTTTTCCGACAGCCTGATCCGCCATCACGGCGGCCTGCTCAACGTCGCCTCGATCGTTGCCTTTTTGCCGGGGCCCGGCATGGCGGTGTATTACGCCTCGAAGGCCTATGTCCTGTCCTTCACCGAGGCGATGCATGATGAACTCGGCCGCCATGGCGTCCGCGTCACCGCGCTGTGCCCCGGACCGGTTCCCACTGAATTCCAGGCCCGCGCGGGTTTCACCCCGGGAATGGATTCCGCCATCCTGAACGTGGCGCCGGACCAGGTCGCCCTTGCGGGCTACCGCGGCCTGATGCGCGGAAAGCGGGTGGTCCTGCCCGGCTTCGGCGTACGCGCCATCCCGTTCATGCTGCGCTTCGTACCCCGCGGCTTCGTGCTCGCGATGGTCGGCAAGCTGCAGCGGCGACGCTGACCGTGCGGCCTTAATTCGGCCCTCTCCTGCTTAGGAAAAGTTTACCAAGTCGGACAATGCTTGGGGGCAGGATTGAAACGCGCGGTGCGTGACGCAGCGATGATCTCAGTCAAGTCGGTCAGCTTCGACATACCGATGACGCAGGGCAGCCCCTTGCATCGCAGCTCCGGCCATGGCCGATTCCCGAACCAGGCCGACCATCGCCCTGTGCTCGTCGTGCTGCATCAGGAAAATTCGACGCCAGGGCGGGTCGGCAACATGCTCCGCGCGCTCGGCCATTCGCTCGACATCCGTCGCCCGCGGTTCGGCGACCCGCTGCCCGATACGCTCGATCACCATGCCGGCGCGGTGATCTTCGGCGGCCCGATGAGCGCCAACGACCCGGACGCCTATCTGCGGCGGGAGATCGACTGGATCGCGGTGCCGCTGCGGGAGCAGCGCCCTTTTCTCGGCATCTGCCTCGGCGCCCAGCTGCTGGCCAAGCAGCTCGGCGCCACTGTCGCCCCGCATCGGGATGGCCGCGCTGAAATCGGCTATTATCCGATACGGCCCACTGCGGCCGGCCGCGCCCTGTGCGACCCGTGGCCCGAGCAGGTTTATCACTGGCATCGCGAGGGTTTTACGCTGCCGCGCGGCACCGCGCTGCTGGCGGAGGGTTGCGGCGATTTTCCGATCCAGGCCTTTCGTGCCGGGGCAGCCTATGCACTTCAGTTTCACCCCGACGTTACCCACGCCATGATGCACCGCTGGATCACTCATGACCATCACCGGCTGGCGCTGCCGGGCGCGCAGCCGCGGCAGATGCATTTCGCCGCGCGCGCGGTCCACGATCTCAGCGAGCGGACCTGGCTGGCGGCCTTCCTGCGGATCTGGCTGGCCGGCGATGAGGCATGCGGCGAGACCATCGCCTTCGCGCAGGCCGCGGAATAGACGCACCGCGCCCGCGGCGAGACATGCCTCGGTCGGTCTGGACGATGGATTCGCGCGGGTGCTGGGTGAAGGCCACCGCGCCGAGGGCGGGTGGTGGAGCCAGGCGGGATCGAACCGCCGACCTCGTCATTGCGAACGACGCGCTCTCCCAGCTGAGCTATGGCCCCATTGCAAACACGGCGAACAGCGAGAGCGCCGGGCGGCAATGGGCGCCATTTACAATCCCCGCCGCGGCCAAGTCAAGGACGCCGGACCCGCCAGACCGCAGCAGAAAGCTCCGGAACTTCCCTTGTTTAGCCGGGGGCGAACCGATAGTTTCCCGCCGTTGCACGAACCCCGGCGACCCAACCCGCGAGCTGATCCCGCCATGCGCGCCATCCTCGATATCATCCTCATCATTCTGGATCTGTACGTCTGGCTCCTGATCGCCGCCGCCATCCTGTCGTGGCTGGTCGCCTTCAACGTGGTCAACACCCGCAACCAGTTCGTCGCCGCGGTAGCCGAATTCCTCTACCGCATCACCGAACCGCTGCTGTCGCCGATCCGCAATTTCATGCCCAACCTCGGCGGCCTCGATATCTCGCCGATCATCCTGATCCTGATCATCATGTTCATCCAGCGGGTGATCACCTATTACATCTATCCGTCGGTGTTCTAGACGCGCCGGGCGGATGCCGATGGAGGCGTGGCGCTATTCCGCGGAAGGCCTCAGCATCGCCCTGCGCGTGACCCCGCGCGGCGGGCGCGACGCCATCGACGGGCTGGAGACGCTGGCCAACGGCAAGAGCGTCATCAAGGTCAGGGTAAGGGCACTGGCCGAGGGCGGCGAGGCCAACCGCGCCGTCAGCGAGTTGCTGGCCAAGGCGTTCGGCGTGCCGAAACGGAACGTGCGGCTGCTGGCCGGCGCGACCTCGCGAGTGAAGCAGATCGCCGTCGACGGTGATCCGAAACGGCTCGGCGAGACCTTGCGCAAGCTGGTCGCTGACACCGCCGGGACCGACAAACAGAAGGACGAGACATGACGGCGCAAATCATCGACGGGCGGGCCATTGCCGCCGAGCTCCGCACCCGGGTCGCCGACGAGGTCCTGCGGCTCCAGCAGGACCACGACGTCACGCCGGGATTGGCGGTGATCCTCGTCGGCAACAACCCGGCCAGCGAGGTCTATGTCCGCAGCAAGCACACCCAGACCCAGGCCGCCGGCATGGCCTCGTTCGAGCATGTGCTCCCCGATGACGTGCCGCAGGACAAGCTGCTGGCTCTGATCGGCCGGCTCAACCGCGACCCGGCGGTCCATGGCATCCTGGTCCAGCTGCCGCTGCCGTCCGGACTGAACACCGAGGCGGTGATCGCGGCGATCGATCCGGCCAAGGACGTCGACGGACTGCATCCCAACAATGCCGGCCGGCTGGCGGCGGGCCTTCCCGCGCTGTCCCCTTGCACTCCGCTCGGCTGCATCATCCTGACCCGCAGCGTGCACAAGTCGCTTGAGGGCATGAACGCCATCGTGCTCGGCCGCTCCAATCTGGTCGGCCGGCCGCTGGTGCAGCTGCTGCTCAACGAGAACGCCACCGTCACCATCGCGCATTCGCGCTCGCGCAACTTGCCGGAGCTGTGCCGCAATGCCGACCTGCTCTATGCCGCGGTCGGCCGCCCTGAAATGGTGCGCGGAGACTGGATCAAGCCGGGCGCGACCGTGATCGACGTCGGCATCACCCGCCTGCCGGGCAGCGACGGCAAGACCCGGCTGGTCGGCGATGTCGCTTTCACCGAGGCGCTTGGCGTCGCCGGCGCGATCACTCCGGTGCCGGGCGGCGTCGGGCAAATGACGGTCGCGTGCCTGCTGGTCAACACGCTGCGCGCCGCCTGTGCGATCCGCGGCCTGCCGCCGCCGGCGGTGTAGCTATCGCGTCTTCAAGCGACGGCGAACCGGCTCGCGCCAAGACACCGCATCAAAGACACCGCACCAAGGTAAAGCCGAAAGCCGCGAAGGATCGCCGTCGTCCTCCGCGGGCCGCTGAAGCAGCGGCCGCCTCAGAGCCTGTCCGGAAAATCGGTTGGGCGGGCGAAACAGCACGAAAGCCGTCATCCTGAGGCACGAGGGCGCAGCCCGAGCCTCGAAGGCGCCATCCTGAGGTGCGAGAGCGCAGCCCGAGGCTCGAAGCCGTCATCCTGAGGCGCGAGTGAAGCGAGCCTCGAAGGATGGCGCGGGACAGCGCCGTCTCCCGACGACGATGAGATATTATTTTCCGATCAGACATTCAGGGTGGCGGCTTCCGATTGAGCCTGAACCCATCCCGCGCCAGGCGGCGGTGTCTGTTAGCCCTTGGCCTCGGCATCGGCGCGGGCGATCGCCTCCGCGATCAGCCGATGGGCCTCCTCGGCGCCGCCCCAGCCGACCACCTTGACCCACTTGCCGGGCTCGAGGTCCTTGTAGTGCTCAAAGAAGTGCTGGATCTGGTGCAGCGTGATATCCGGCAGATCGCTGTAGGTCCGCACCTTGTCGTAGCGCTGGGTCAGCCGCGACACCGGCACCGCGATGATCTTTTCATCGCCGCCAGCTTCATCCTCCATCATCAGCACACCGACCGGCCGCACCGCGATCACCGCGCCCGGCACGATCGCGCGGGTATTGGCCACCAGCACATCGCAGGGATCGCCGTCGCTCGAGAGCGTATGTGGAATGAAGCCGTAGTTCCCGGGATAGCGCATCGCGGTGTAGAGGAACCGGTCCACGACAAGGGTGCCAGCCCGCTTGTCGAGCTCGTACTTGATCGGCTCGCCGCCCACCGGCACCTCGATGATTGTATTGACCTCATGTGGCGGATTCGCCCCGCGGGAGATGGCGTCGATACGCATGGAAAGCTCCGTGGTTAAACGATCAGCGCAACGCGCGGATAAGGTGTTATGCAGGCCGATCGCTAAAATAGCTAGAACAGCGGCGGAACGTCGCCCACCTTGAACGGGCCGAGATGCACGGCGCCGTTGACGAAGCGGAGCGGGAACGACCGCGCCGGCTTGCCTTCCAGCTCCGCGGCCGTGCCGAGCATGTTGACCGCCGCGACGATGCCGGCGCCGGCATTCTGCCGGACCGCCCGGCCCAACCCCGGAATCACCCGATCGAGCGAACCGAGCAGGCTGTTGACATCCTGCGACCGGACTCCGGGCGCCACCCGGTCCAACGTCGCCTGAGGCAGGCCCTCGTCCAAAAGCTTCTCGATGCCCAGCGCGGGAATCACCTGTTCAAGACCGGCAACGGTCATCTGCAGTTCGCCATCGATGCGACCCTGGGCGTCGAGGCCGACCGAGCCGGCCGCCACCGCGATCATGTCGCCCTGCTGGATGCGGGATTTCATGATCTCGATCCGGCCTCCGGCAGCCTGCAGCTCGCGGAAGCGCTCCGGCCAGGGTTTTGGCGAATAATCCTTCAGGCCGGTCACCCGCGCGCCAATCAGGGCGTCGAAGGGCTGCGCGAGCACCATATGGATGTCCGGCATCCGCGCCTGCGTCAGGTCGAGCGCCACGTCGATCGCCGGCTGGTCCGACGCCCCGCCCGCCACTGTGCGGCTGTGCAACTCGGCATGGGTGGCGCTCGCAAGCGGAGCAGCGGCATCGCCCGAAAGCCGCTCCAGCACCGGCTCATCGAACACCAGCGCGACCTGCTCCGGCGCCGCGGCCGGGCCGGCGATGCTGCTGCGCGCCGTCTTCCAGATCATCCGCATCGACGGCGGCTCGCCCTGCGCGGCCAGCGTCGCGGGCGCGGCGAATTCCGCAATCAAGAGATTGGGCGTATAAATCTGCGCCACGATCAGAATTCTGCCGAGCCTGGCGGTGACCGGCGGCACCGATGTGCCCTGCGCGGTCTGCGCCACCAGAGTGACGCTGGCATCCTCGCAGGTGACCTCGAGGCGGAACGGGAAGCCCGCCACCGAGCGCTTGCCGCAATCATAGATGCGGCCGGCGCGCGCCTCACGCGCGCGCCAGGCATCGACGGTCTGGTCGACCTGCGAGGCCGCATAGAACCAGAATGCGGTCCAGCCGATGGCCAGCACCAGCACGATGACGGGCATGACGAAGACGGGCCACAATGCGCGGCGGCGCGGGGCTTGAATCGAATCGGGCATCATCGACCTTAGCGGCATGATTTTGGCGAATCAGCGATGGACACATCCGCGATGGAGACGGACGAATGTCGGATTCCGTCGTATCGCCCGGATCGGACTTCGCGCCGGCGGCGCGCTCTGATAAGTCTGCAGGTCATGTCGACAACAACTCCAAGGCTGGCGGAACCGCCGGCGGGCGATCTCTGGGTGTTCGGTTACGGCTCGCTGATGTGGCGGCCGGGCTTCGACTTCATCGCGCAGATGCCGGCGCGGCTGATCGGCGCGCACCGGGCACTCTGCGTCTATTCCTTCGACCATCGCGGCACGCCGGAACGGCCGGGCCTGGTGCTGGGCCTCGACCGCGGCGGCGCCTGCCGCGGAGTTGCCTTCCGCGTGGCTGCGGCGAATCGCGAGGCGACCATCGCCTATCTGCGCGCGCGCGAACAGACCACCAATGTCTATCACGAAGTGATCCGGTCGGTGTGGCTGCACAATGACCCGCGGCAGCGGGTCAGCGCGCTGACCTACGTGGTCGATCGCGGTCACGTGCAATATGCCGGGCGGCTGTCGCTGCAGGATCAGCTGCATCACGTGCGGCAGGGGCATGGCCGCTCCGGCGCCAATATCGATTACGTGATCTCAACGGTGCAATCGATCGAGCGGCAGGGCTTTCACGATGCCGCTCTGCACCGGCTTGCCAGGCTGCTGCAGACCGATGCCGCGGCGTGAGCCGCCGCGCCGCCTATACCTTGGCCGATGACGGCCCCGGAATGCCGCCGAACAATTCCGCCTGCTCGGTACGCGCGGTATCGACCAGGCGGCGGCTCGCCTGCTCGATCGCGGCGCTGACGCGGGCGACGAATTCATCACGCGGCAAGCCGGCCGGCAACGGATCGAGGAACTCGATCACCAGCGTGCCGGGATAGCGCAGGAAACTGCGGCGCGGCCAGAACAGGCCCGAATTGAGCGCCACCGGAATGCAGGGTGCCTGACAGCCCGCATAGATCACGCCGACGCCGTTCTTGTATTGCGGCGGCGCGTCGACCGCGGTCCGTGTCCCCTCCGGGAAGATGATGAGCTGCGCCCCCCGCTGTACCGCCTCGCGCGCCCGCCGCACCATGTCCAGCAACGGACGGCCGCCGGTGCCGCGCTCGATGCCGATCATCCCGGCCTTGTTGAGGTACCAGCCGAAGAACGGAATCCAGAGCAGCTCGCGTTTGAGGATATAGCGCGGCTCGTCGAAGAACTGCACCAGCGCAAAGGTTTCAAGCATCGACTGATGCTTGGATGCGACGATCAGAGGCCCCTTTGGAATCTTCTCCGTGCCGCGATAGTCCGTCCGGACGCCGCAGACGATCCGCAGCAGCCAAAGGCTGCTCCTCGCCCACCACCTGGCGACGGTCAGGATGACGGCGCGCGGCATCAGGAAGGTCGGCAGCGCGACCACAATCCAACACACCGTCAGCACATAGAACAGCACATTGTAGATCAGCGAGCGCACAAAGATCGCGGCCATCAAGCTTCCTGTCAGTTTGCGCCCACTCTCGCCGTCTTGCGCGGCGCCGACGCGGACGGCGAGCGATCGCCGATATCCGGCAGCAGATCGATGCCGAAATCGGCCAGGCGGATCCGGATCTCCGCAGCGAGATACTTGATATATTCCGACACCAGCAGGCGCATCGCCGCGCCGTCGGTCCACCACGGCTGGTCGCGCCATTTTTCGCTAACCACTGCGAATGGAATAAGATTGATGTCCGGCATGGCGTGCGACATCTCGGCAATCGCGCGCGGCATGTGATAATTCGACGTCACCACGATCAGCGAGCGGAAGCCGCGCTCATGAGCCCAGCGGCGGGTCTCGATGGCGTTGCTCCGGGTATTGACCGCGGAACGGTCGAGATCGGCGCAGCAGTCGAGCAGCCCCTGACTGTCCGGCACCGAGCGCGAGATATCCGCCACGCCGTTGGTCGGATGGACACCCGAAATCAGCAGCCGCCTGCCATAGCCGTTGGCCAGCAGTTCGACGGCATCCGACACGCGCGAGGAACCGCCGGTCAGCACCACGATGCCGTCGGCGCTGCTTGCAGGCTTCAATTCGGCGACCCGCAGCTTGGACAGAAATCCAATGAACCCGAGCGTTGCGCCCAAAAAGCTCACCGCAAACAGGACCACGACCAGCGCGCGCAGGACGCCGCGCGGCCGCCGCTGCGCGCCCGAGGGCTCCACCTGATTCTGGTCGACGTGTGTGTCCATGGTGATGCGAACTAAATTATCACCGCTCCGGCCCCATCTGCCGCAAGTCTAACGCGGATTCCACCAAAGGGCAGCACCCGCGGCCTTTCCGTCCCCGACGCCGCGGATCGCGCTCACTATCTCGTGACATAGCATCCGCCGCGATGCCATCGCTACCCGCCCCCTGCTGCAGATCGCCGCATCAGCGGGACCGTGATCATTGCCGCAAATCCGGCGAAACCCTGACACGCAGCGCAGCATGGTCCCCTCGCAGAGGGCCGGCCCATCTCAACTGATCTCGTCAAGCGTCGCGAACAGGGTGCGGCGCGACGCCCAGCCGGTCACCGCAGCGATCAGGATCGCCTGGGCCGCGAGCACGAGATAGCCGGAGGGCTGCAGCGAGAATGTGCCGAGCAGCGCCACGAACTGATCGCCGGCTGGCGTGCCGGAAAACCAGCCCGCGATGGATTCGGAAAAGCCGAACAACAGCATCGCCGCGCCGCCGCCGATCACGCCGCCTTCGAGGCCGAGCCGCAGGAAGTGGCGCAGAAAGCGGTTGGCGATATAGCGGTCGCCGGCGCCGACGAAATGCAGCACTTCGACGATCGGCCGGTTCGCCGCCATCGCGCCGCGGGTGGCGAACGAGACCGAGATCACTGTCGCGACGACGACCAGCGCGAGGACACCGAGGCCGGCCAGCACCGTGACGTTGCTCATCGCCCGCATGCGCTCCACCCAGGCGCGGTGATCATCGACGCTGGCCGACGGCACCGCCTGTTTGATCCTGCCGTCGAGCGCCGCGACGTTGAGCCCGCCGCCCGGCGCGACATGAGCCACCACCACGCGCGGCACCGGAAGCTGGTCCAGCGACAGCCCGCTGCCGAGCCATGGCTCCAGCAATTTGTCGGATTCCGCACGCGAGAAGATCCGCACATCGACGATGCCGGGCTGCGACTTGAGCACCTCGGCGGCGGCGGCGACGTCGCGGTCGAGATCGCGCCCGTTCGCCGGGCGCACCTGCACCGTGAGTTCGCTGGCGACATCGGCCTGCCATTCGACCGCGGACGCACGCACCAGCATCACGACGCCAGTGGCCATGCAGGCCAGAAAGGTCATGATCGCAACCACCGCCACCAGCGCCCGCCCCGCGATCGAGCCGCGTGGCACGATCGGCGACACGTTGCGCGCCTGGGTCGGCACCTGTGGCCGCTCCCGGCCGAGATCCGTCAAGACGTCGCGCTGGTCACCGCGTTTATTCATAGATGTGCAGGCGCCCCTGATGCAGTACCAGCCGCCGCGCGTCGTACTGATCCATCAGGCCGATATCATGAGTGGCGATCACCACGGCGGTGCCCGACTTGTTGAGCTCGATGAACAGCCGCAACAGGCGCCGGCCCAGCGTCGGATCGACGTTGCCGGTAGGCTCGTCCGCGAGCAGCAGGTTGGGGCGCGCGATCACGGCGCGGGCGATCGCCGCGCGCTGCTTCTCGCCGCCGGACAGAATCGGCGGCAGCGCGTCCATGCGGTCGCCGAGGCCGACCCATTTCAGCAGGTCGATCACCTCGCGGCGATAGGTCGCCTCGGCCCGCCCCATCACGCGGAACGGCAACGCAACGTTCTCATAGGTCGTCATGTGGTCGAGCAGGCGGAAGTCCTGCAGCACGATGCCGATGCGCTTGCGCAGGCTTGCCACCTCGTCCTTGCCCAGCAGCGAGACGTCGCTGCCGAACAGATTCACGAGGCCGCGGGTCGGCCGCAGCGACAGGAACAATAGCCGCAGCAGCGAGGTCTTGCCGGCGCCCGACGGGCCGGTCAGGAACTGGAAGGAATGCGCGGGAATCTGAAACGTGAGATCGCGCAGGATCTCCGGACCCAGTCCATAGCGCAATCCGACATTTTCGAACCGGACCACGATCAGCTCCGTTCGAGGGTGACACATGACGACAGCGCCGCGACGCGCCGGCCACCCGCGCCAGCGCGTTCGCCCGGACCCGCGCACGGCAGGGAAGCTTCCCCCACGGTTGTGCGGCAATTATGGTTTCCGGTTCGTTAACGGACGCCCGCTAGCCTGTCCGGACCGCGATCCGGTGATTCGCTCATGAATATCGTCTGTCCGAACTGCACCACCTTCTTCGCCATCGATCCAGCCCGGCTCGGCCCGGCGGGACGGATGGTCCGCTGCGCCCGCTGCAAGCACGTCTGGATGGCACGCCCCGAGCCGGCGCCGCCGCCGGAGAACACGGCGCCGGCTTTCGCATCGGTCGGCGCGGGATTAGCGGATGCCGAGCCGGACGCGCTCGAATGGCACGATCCCGGCCCGCAGCCCGACCTGCCGCGGGCGGAGACGCCGCTGATCGACAGCCCTTCGATCGTCACCGACCTGCCGGCCTCCCGCGCGAGCGGAAACGACGTGACGGAACCTGCACCGGACGCGGCCCCTGTGGAGCCGCGCCGCAGCACCTGGATGCGCTGGCGCGCCGAACGCAGGCGCGGCCGCGCGCGACGCCAGCTTTCCCTGCTGGCGGCGCTTTGCCTGGCGATGGCTGCGCTGGCCGCCGCGCTGATCGTCTGGCGCAGCGACGTGGTGCGGCTGCTGCCGCAGACCGCGGCTTTCTACCGGCTGATCGGCCTCGACGTGAACCTGCGCGGCCTGCGCCTGCGCGATGTCCGGCTGTCCAACGAAATCGTCGACGGCAAGCTGGTGCTGGTGATCGAAGGCCACATCGCCGGCACGGCGCCGCAGGCGGTCGATCTGCCGCGGCTGCGCCTCGTCCTGCGCGACCGCAAGGGAACGGAAATCTATGCCTGGAACACGGTGCTGGATCAGGCTGTCCTGAAACCGGGAGAAACCATCTCGTTCCGCTCGCGGCTGGCGGCCCCGCCGGCGGACGCCCACCGGGTCGACGTGCGCTTCTTCAATCGGCTTGATCTCGCCGCCGGCCACGGATAGACGCCGCATCCACCGAGAGAGACCATGTCGCGGATTCTAATTGCTGATGACGAAGATTCGATGCGGTCGCTGGTCGCCCGCGCCATCGCTATGGACGGCCACGACACCGTGACCGCCGAGGACGGCGCCGAAGCGCTCGACATTCTCGCCCGCGAGGACGGCGCCTTCGATCTGCTGCTGACCGACATCAAGATGCCGGTGATGGACGGCATCGCGCTGGCGCTGGCCGTGGCGCGCGACTTTCCGGCGCTGCCGGTGCTGCTGATGACCGGCTTCGCCGATCAGCGCGAGCGCGCCTCCAATCTCTCCGCCATCGTCCACGACGTCGTCACCAAGCCGTTCTCGGTGGTCGAGATCCAGCGCGCCGTCAGCGGCGCCCTCGCCGCGCGCTACAATGCTTGATGACGCCGGAACAGACGAAACCTGGCGCCATTCCGGATCGGATCGGCCGGAACGGCGCCCTATCCTCTATGACTTGCCTGAATGCGTGTCCTTCGCGCGCAGCGGTGTCCGCTTCGCCCGAAACCGCTCTAGAAGTCCTTGAGCAGGCGCTCGATGTAATCGAGTTCGATCTGCGGGCGATTGGGATCGGCGAGACGCCGGCGGAGCTCCTCGAGAATCCGGCGCACCCGCTGCACATCGATCTCGCCGGGAATCTTCACCGAGAGATCATCGCCGAGTTCGCGGCCGCGCAACGGCCGGCCGAGCGGATCGGTGCGGTTGCCGCCGCTCTGCTGGCGCCCGGCCTGATTGCCCGGCCCGCGGTCCTGCCCCTCGCCGTCCTGCTGCATCGACTGAGCAAGATCTTGCGCGCCCTT
>Ga0180222_1000499_pt1 | contig 56276 bp, 48 predicted proteins | sample eDN5th37CKraftOP_FD_151336 | JGI IMG/M metagenome (GOLD analysis project Ga0180222, IMG submission 151336) | Enriched Organic Plus compost microbial communities from Emeryville, California, USA - eDNA 5th pass 37_C Kraft OP (version 2) (version 2) ...
GATAGGTGACGCTTGCCATCAAAACGATGGTGAGAACGGCGAGTGGGTCGATCATTCTTCACCTGCCAGCAGATAGGCTGCAACGAGACCGGACAAGGCACCGGCGGCGACATACCAGGCCCCGGGAACAGTGAGATAGGTGAGCGCGGCGACCACAAGGCTGACCAGCCACGGGCGCGCTGCCGCAAAACCTTTCCACATGCCCGCCAGCAGAACGAGAAACACCGCCGGAAACGCCATGTCGAAACCGTAGGGCCGCAGGTCCCCCATCATCGGGCCGAAGGCAGCGCCAAGCGTGGTGAAAACCACCCAGGCGAGGTAGAAAGGTATGGCGACGCCCGCATAGAAGGTGAGGCTCATCGCAGGATTGACGCCTTTCGACTGGCGGCGTTTCGCATCGGCAAGTCCGAGCGCCCAGCTTTCATCGCACATCAGAAACAGGCTCGCGAAAGCCTTGCGCTTGGGCAGGTGGCGGATGAACGGTGCCAGAGCGGCGCCCATCAGCAGGTGGCGGCTGTTGACCAGAAAGGTGATCGCAACGATGAGGAGGACATGCGGCGGCGAGGTCCAGAGCTGGATGGCCGCGAATTCCGACCCGCCTGCAAAGTTCAGCCCGGTCATCAGCGGCACTTCCACGATGCTGAGGCCCTTTTGCGCGGCCTGCGCGCCCAGAACCAGCGCATAGGGAATGATGCCAAGCAGAACCGGAAGACCGGCAGCGGCCCCGCGACGGAATTCCGAGCCGCGCCCGGATCTGCTCTTTTGAGGCGCATAGGCCTGTGAAATATCCATAAAATTTCCGTTGGCTGGCCGGTAGTCGGCTGCCCCTTTCCAGAGCATTTCCAGCAAAAGTGCGAAGCGGTTTTGCGTTGGATAATGCGATAAAACAAAAGGTTAGAGCCGTTCCGGCGACTCCGTTTTAACCGGAACCGCTCCAAGTCTCTTGCGTGTTTGCTTGAGAAGTTTCGCAAGTATAACCAATCTCTTGCGCAATTTGGTTGCGAATTAGGCCTGATTGCTTCAATCTTTGGCAGGAAATGCCAGAGATATCGCTATAAATGGAATTGAGCGCCAATGAAGCTGGATGAGATCGACAAACGGATTCTGCGCGTGCTGCAACGCGATGGCCGCATCGCCAATAATGACCTCGCACGTGAGGTCGGCCTGTCGCCTTCACCCTGCCTGCGGCGGGTGAAGCTGCTGGAGGAGGCGGGCGTGATCGACCGCTATGTCGCGGTGCTGAACCCGGCCAAGGTCGGCAAGGGATTGACCTTCTTCACCCGTATCCGGCTGGACCAGCAGGACGAGGAAACGCTGCAGACCTTCGCCAAGGAAATCTTGAAGCTGCCGCAGGTGCTCGAATGCTATTTCATGCTCGGCGACTACGATGCGATGATCCGGGTGGTTGCGGCGGATATCGAGGATTACCGCCGCTTCCAGTCGGAATATCTAAGCCGCATCAAGGGTGTCCAGAACCTGAAGACCGACGTGCCGAGCCAGACGGTCAAGCAGACTTCCGAAATGCCCCTGTAGCCTCATCTGCTGTCCGGTTTTTCGCAATGACCGGATCAGGCTGCGCCAGTTCCTCATTGACCTGATCTGCCAGCGCGAAGAAACGTCTTCGCATCTTTGAGGCATAGGGATTGGCGTGCTCGATGGCCTGAAACACTTCCGGCGCATCGTAGCGCACCATGTCGACCGCCTGCATCAGAAGATCGAAGCTTTTTGTCGTCATGCGGGTGGGCAATGGTTCCATCCGCACCAGAACCCTTGCGATAAGATGCGTCAGGCCCTGCGCCATCGCCGCTTCACGGTCATGGTCTTCCGGTGTCGTCATGATGACATTGAGGGAAAGGTGCTTTTTCAGGAAGGCTGCAATCCGGTGGAACCGCGTGCCGCGCACCGGGCAGACGGCGATTTTCAGCCCGGCAATGCCGTCGCGCGCGCTCTGCGGACCGAAAAGCGGATGGGTGGCGACAATATCGACATGCGCGGGCAGGCCGCGCCGCATGATATCGGCAGGCCCGACTTTCACCGAACCGACATCGAGAACAAGCGCGCCGGGGCGCACGTGCGGCGCAATCGCCTCCACGACGCTTTCGAGCGTTGCGACCGGCGTTGCGAGGATAACGATATCGCACCGGGCGGCCTGTTCCATCGAGGCCGGGGTGACGCCATGGATATGCGCCGTCTGTTCAAGGTTCGCGGCGGGATCATAGGCATAGAACTGGAAATACGGGTTCAGATAGCGGGCGATAAGCTGCCCGAACGCACCAAAGCCGATAATGCCAATTTTCGTATGCTGATTTCTGTCGCGAGACATGGATTGACCTCTTAAGGGCCGCATGGCCAGAGGCGCTGTCCTTGAAACTCAACCGCTGGCAATGCAGCGGTTGAACTATGACAAAGCAAACCCGCCGCTATGTGAGCGGGGCGTAATAAGACCGGGTGCTGATGAGTGCTTTGTTCATGCCGTCTTGCTATTCCTGCCTTGAACGGATGTCAACACCGTCTATTTCAGATAGGCGCGAACCACATCGACAAGCTCGCCCGCGCCTTCGTCGCGCTCCTTCTGCGGAAGGGCGCCATCGGCCACATGCATCAGAATGTGATCTTCGATCACTTCCGCCATAAGCCCGTTGACCGCGCCGCGAACGCCCGCGATCACCTGCATGACCTCGGCGCAGCCCTTCTCATCCTCGAGCATCCGTTCCACGCCCTCAAGCTGGCCGCGGATGCGGCGCACGCGGTTGATGAGCTTCTGCTTTTCGCGGATCGTGTGGGTCATGGATGCTCCTGAAATCTGGACGGTCAGGCGGTTCGCTGTTCCACCTCCACCGTCACATGCGACAAATCATGGATGGCTGCAAGCTTGTTCCGGTAATAGGACGGCGCTTGCGGCTGTTCCGCGATGATGGAAATGATGGCGCCGTGATGGTCCGGCCCAAGCTGCCAGACATGCAGGTCGGCAATTTCGCCGCCCTCGCGGACGATGATTTCGGCGATCTCCTGCGGCAGATCCTCGTCTTCCGGCAGATAGTCGAGCAGGGTGGAGCCGGTGTCCTTTATCAGGCCCCATGACCAGTTTGCGATCACCAGCGCGCCGACGATGCCTATCGCCGGATCAAGCCAGAGCCAGCCGTAAAGACTGCCCAGCAGAAGCGCCGCAATGGCAAGCACGGATGTCAGCGCATCGGCGAGCACATGCATATAGGCGGCGCGCAGGTTCTGGTCATGGCTGTGATCATGGTGGTGGTGGTCGTGATGGTGCGAATGATCGTCCCTGAGAAGCCAGGCACAGACCAGATTGACGATCAAACCGATAACGGCGACCAGAATGGCTTCGTGAAAATCGATGTCGACCGGCGCGCTGAAGCGCCAGAAGCTTTCCCAGCCGATCAGAAGCGCGATCAGCGCCAGAACGATGGCGCTGGCAAACCCCGCCAGATCGCCGAGCTTGCCGGTACCGAAGGTAAAGCGCGCATTATGCGCGTGCCTGCGTGCATAGAGATAGGCCAGCGCCGCGATCAGCATCGCCGCCGCATGGGTGGACATATGCCAGCCATCGGCGGTCAGCGCCATGGAGCCGTAAAGGTTTCCGGCGGTGATCTCGATTATCATCATCGTCACCGTGATGGCGATCACCATCCAGGTCCGCTTTTCGTTGCGCTGGTGATTTTCTCCCAGAAAGAAATGATCGTGCCGGGATGACAGTCGATGCCCGTTATGGTCCGGATGGTGATGTGTGCTCATGAAACGATCCTCTATTAGAATAGGGGGGTATACTATTTTTAGATGCGCGGCAAATCACACTTTCGCAAGCTGGTTTAGCCTTGATCAGCATGAACGACCGTGCGCAATGTCTTTGAACGGCAGAAATACTCACCTTTCGAGGTAAGGCTTACGCCTATTCGGGAAGCCCGATGGACTGATTGCTGGAATCTGTTCGGAGCCGGCATCAGCTAAGATTGCGGACATCGGAGCGCATCCCGAAAAGTGTGAAACGGTTTTCGGAAAAGATGCGCGTCAAAATAAACGCTAGAGCGCCAACTGATCCAGTCAGATCGAAACGCGCTCTAACGTGGGGCAAAGTATCGAAGCGCCGCAGATCCGGGCAACGCGGAACGACGCTTCAGATTTTGAAGCTGCGCATCGTGCTTTGCCAGAATCCACGCTGATTTTCGGGCCGATGCCGTAACGATAAAAGCGGAGGGATTCATGTCTTCAGAAAAGAACGGGCATTCGCCGCGCAGTCGGGCGCGACGGCATTTTCTGGGCCTCACGGCTGCCACCGCCGCCAGGGCCGCGGCGCTGGGCGTGTTTGCTTCAGCAATGTGGACACGTCCGTCACAAGCGCTGGGAACGAAATGGTGGCATGGCGGCGGACATGGCGGTCACGGCGGCGGAGCCAATTGCCTCCTGAAAGGAACGCTGATCGAAACACCCGGCGGCCCGGTGGCGGTGGAGGCATTGTCGGTTGGCGATCTCGTGACCACGGTTCGAGGCGACGCCCGCCCGGTCAAATGGGTCGGCTGGCAAAGCCACAGAAAGGGCGGCGCAGAATGGAACGAGAGCGTGATGCCGGTCCGCGTCAAGCGCCATGCCATCGACGGTAAAACCCCGCATCGCGACCTTTATCTTTCGCCCAACCATGCGCTGCTGATCGATGGCACGCTTATCCGCGTGAAGGATCTGGTCAACGGCCAGAGCATAGCGCGCGTGTCGATGGACAAGCCGATCGACTATTACAACATCGTTCTCGATGGTCATGATGCCGTGCTGGCAGAAGGGGCTGCCGTCGAGACTTATTTGATGCGCGGCGATAGCTACAAGAGCTTCACCAATTTTGCCGAGTACCGGGAACTTTATCCGGAGGAAGCCAATATCATCATGCAGCCCTGTGCGCCGCTGATGGGCTATGAAGGCGCCCGCCAGCACATGCACGCGCTGTTGTGCATGAGCGGCATTCTTCCCGTGCGGGACGTGGTTGAGGAAACCTATCAGCGTCTGGCCGCGAAGGCAGGTGCAAGCGTAGCGTAGAACATGAAGCACCGGACGATGATAAGAATGGCGGGGTGCAGACTGCACCTCGCCTTTTTCATGAAAGAAGGCTGACCTAAATTCTGTCCATCAATGCATACCATGACAGGGCAAGGAACAGGAGCGGCGAGCGGAAGGTGCGACCGCCGGGGAAGGCGGGAATGCGCAGTTCCTCGAACAGTTTCAGCCTGTCGCGATTGCCTGTCAGCGTTTCCGCGTAAAGCTTGCCCATGTAGTTGGCCAGCATGACTCCATGGCCGGAATAGCCGCCCGCCGAAATGACGCCCGGCATCACCTCACGGACGAAAGGCTGGCGCGGCATGGTGATGCCGACCGATCCGCCCCATGCATGGGTGATCTCAACCTTGTCCAGCGCCGGGTAAATCTCGGCGATCTGGCGGCGGATATGCGTGCTGATGTCGCGCGGATTGTCGGCGGTATAGGCCTCGCGCCCGCCGAACAGCAGCCTGCCGTCTTTTGAGCGGCGGAAATAGCGCACAACGAAGCGGGAATCGTCGACGGATTCACCGCCCGGAATGACCGGGCTGTCGTCGCCCAGCGGCACCGTTGCGCCGATGAAGGAGCGGATCGGCATGACATGCGATGCGCTGACCGGCTCCAGCAGCCCGCCATAGGCATTGACGGCGATGAAGGCGTTCTTCGCGACGATGGTTCCGCGATTGGTTTCGACCTCGACCCGCCCGCTTGCCGTGCTGATTTTGGTGGCTCTAGTGTCTTCAAACAGCTTCGCCCCCGCTGCATGGGCGGCTTTTGCCGTCTCGACGAGCAATTTCAGCGGATGAATATGGCCGGTGCCTGCATCATAGACACCGCCATGATAGCGCTGCGAACCGAGCAGGCGCGCCGTTTCCTCACGATCGAGCAGCCGCAGATGCGGATAGTTGAAGCGGCTTGCCATCAGCTCGACATGACGCTCATAGGACTTCAGATAGCGCGGCTTGTGCACGACCGAAATCTGGCCCGGCACATATTCCATGTCGATCCCGTGCTCGTCCGCAAAAGCGAGAAGGTGAGCCTTGGCTTCCTCCGCCACGTCGAACAGCGCCTTGGCGCGCTCGAAGCCATATTCGGCTTCCAGCTCCTCGGCCCATGTGCGCTGGCCGGTGCCGAACTGCCCGCCATTGCGGCCCGACGCGCCGTCACCGAACCGGGCGCCATCGATCAGAACCACATCTGCGCCTTGCCTTGCCAGATGATAGGCCGCTGAAAGCCCCGTATATCCGCCGCCGATGACGACGACATCGGCCTGCCGCGACCCATCCATCTCGGGATATTGCGGGCGGTCCGGAACGGTCGCCTCGTACCAGGAATAGCCGGGCGAGATTGGGGACTGGTAGGGCATTGGCGGCTCCGGGTGAGTAGGGCAGTAAGGCAGTAGGGCAGTAAGGCAGTATGTTACTGATCGGAGAGTTTCCGGATCAAAAGCCTCAGCAGTTTGCCAATACTCTCGCTTTTCACCAATATTAAATCGATCGCTTCGCGGTGCATGAAACCGAGCCTTTCGGCAATGAGAAGATGCGTTTCCATTTCCTTGAGAGAGCCTTGGGCGATGCGCAGAAATTGCTGGTAGGAGCCGCGATTTTCTCGCCCAAAGCCTTCTGCAATATTGGCAGGAACAGAAACGGCAGCACGCCGAACCTGGCTGGTAAGGCCATAAGCCTCTTCTTTCGGCCAGGTTTCAGTCGATTGGTATATAGCCGTCACGAGCTCCATTGCTTGCTGCCACACAAGTATATCGCGATAAGAATTGATTGCCACAGCCACGCCCCCGCATATCTGCTTACTCCCTTACTCCCTTACTCCCTTACTCCCTTACTCCCTTAAACATTCAGCAACAAAAACTCGCGTTCCCATGGGCTGATGACTTCCATGAAGGTTTCGAACTCGGCGCGTTTGATGGCGGCATAGGTGGTGACGAAGGAGTTGCCGAAGAGGTTGCGCAGTTCGGCGTCTTCCTCGAAAAGCTCCACCGCGTCGATCAGGCCGCGGGGCAGCTCGACTTCCTTTGTGTTGACGCTGGTGGTCGCGGGCTGTTCCGGCTCGATCTTGTTCACAAGGCCGATCAGTCCGCAGGCAAGCGACGCAGCAAGGGCAAGGTAGGGATTGGCGTCGGAAGAGGGGATGCGGTTTTCCACGCGGCGTCCATTGGGGTCGGAGCGCGGCACGCGGAACGCAGTCGTGCGGTTGTCATAGCCCCATTTGACGTTGACGGGCGCAGAAGCGTCCGGCGTCAGGCGGCGGTAAGAGTTGACGTAAGGGGCGAACATGACGAGCGCATTCGGCACATGGCGCTGCATGCCGCCGATGAAGTTGCGGAAGGCTTCGCTTTCGCCGCCATCCTCATTGGTGAAGATGTTGCGCCCGGTCTTCTTGTCCACGATGGACTGATGGATATGCATCGCCGATCCCGGCTGGCCCTGAATGGGCTTCGCCATGAAGGTGGCATACATATCGTGTTTCAGCGCCGCCTCGCGGATCGTGCGCTTGAACATGAACACCTGATCGGCCAGTTCCACCGGGTCGCCGTGGCGCAGGTTGATTTCAAGCTGGCCCGCGCCTTCCTCATGGATCAGCGTGTCGATCTCGAGGCCCTGACCTTCGGAGAAGTGGTAGATATCGTCGATCAGTTCGTCGAATTCGTTGACGCCGGCGATCGAATAGCCCTGGCCGCCGCCGATGGCGCGGCCCGAACGCCCGACCGGGGGCGTCAGCGGATAATCGGGATCCGGGTTCTTGCGCACCAGATAGAACTCGATTTCCGGGGCCACAACGGGCTTCAATCCGCGCTTGTTATAGGCGGCAACCACATTGCGCAGCACATTGCGCGGAGTGAATTCGACCGCGCGCCCGTCCTGATAGACGAGATCGCAGATGACCTGCGCCGTCGGATCGGATTCCCACGGCACAGCCGAAAGGGTCGAGAGATCCGGCATCAGCTTCAGGTCGCCGTCGTCTTCCGGATAGTGGAAGCCGTAGCCGTCTTCCGGATAATCGCCGGAAATCGTCGTCATGAAGACGGCGGAAGGCAATGCCAGCGAGGTATTGGAGGTGAATTTCTTCGACGGCATCATCTTGCCGCGGGCCACCCCCGCCTGATCGGGGGTAATGCATTCGATGTCTTCGATGTCGCGCCAGGCAAGCCATTCGGTCGCCTGCTTCCAGTTCTTCACACCGCGAAGAGATTTGACATAGGCAGGCGTACGGCGACGCGGCGCGCGCGTAACCTTCTTTTCCGTCGTATCAGCAGACATCCATCACCAGAAAATGATTTCGATAATGGCATGATAGCTGTGACCGGTCACAATGACAAATGGGACAAATAGGCTGGCCAAGCTTTTGTGTGCGCCATCGCAGAAAGCGCACACAAAGAAAATCCATCTATCAGAGGCCGAAATGGCCCTTGAGCGCGGGCACGTTCGCGACCAGTTGGTCGATCAGTTGCGGGTCATGATCGCGCACATAGTTGATCACCTGTCCGCCTGCTTCGGTGATCTGGTCGCTGGAAAGGCCGCTCGAGCGAAGCGTGGCCGCAGCCTTCAGAAGCGCGCTCATCTTTTCGCCAGCCACATTGTCCATCAGGCCCGACAGCGCGCCCATGATGCCGCCGGTGCTGTTGGCAAGCACGTCGTGGGCGCTGGCGAGTTGCTGCGCATCCGGCAGGAGCGCGAAAATCTTGTTGCCGATTTCCGGCGCGCTGTGCTGCAGCACCGAAAATACCGAACCGGCAAGCTTCTCGGCAAGCTGCGGATCGATGTTGATCTTTGTGGCGATACTGTCGATGAGTGATTGAATTGACATGATTGGTCTCGTGTTTCTCGCCCCGCAAGGCAGCTTTACCGATGCCCCGGAAAGAATGCGGTCCTTCCGGGGCATCGGGCAGGATCACGATGGGCCGTCCCGCGTCAATGCTCAAAGCGCGGCTTTGTCAGGATTGGATGAATTTTCCGTCAAGATCGAGATTGCGAAATCGGCGAGCGCTAGCGCCTCTCACTTGTTTCCGGGATACTGTCCCAAACTCTGCGGTTGTCGGTTCTGTGGCGCTTGTCGATTGAGTTTAGTAGCACTGACAAGACCATCGCCATTCGCCGGAGGGGGAGCGAAAGAAATAGCCGATCCCGTTGTCGGCCCACATCCAGCCAACTTTTTCTTCCGAACCGACCTGAAACACGAAGTCATCCAGGCCGACACCATGTTGGATTTCCCGCGGGTATCCCCCTACCTTGGTTGCATGATAGACTTTGAAGTCGCGAAAGAAGGCATCTGTGGCAAGAGGGTCTTCATTGACTGCAGACAAATCAACCAAGCTCCAAGCGTCCTCCCATCCAGGCGAATCATCGTCTACACGCGACCATCGGATGGGAAAAGGCCGGTAGGGATGTTTTGTCGAGGGCAGGGGGGCGAGATCGTCCAACGTTTCATATTCCCTGACGAGCCAGCCCTCGCCATAGGGCAGATCGTATGGATGATATTTCAGATTCTGGAACAGAACGATCAGGGCGAGATGTTCGAGTTGCTTTGGTACATATGGAAGTTCATCGACCCTTATCTGCAACAACGGAAACATCGGCGCTCCGTCCCACATAGGCAGGCCTTCGCCGGGATGTCCAACACCACGACCAAACCACGAAGTGACAGGATCGTCCGGAGGGCGAAATCCACCTGCCGTCGCAATGGAAGCCGGGCGCAAATGGGACCGAAGTTGATCCAGAACCTTTTTGGCGGACGGCTCCATAATCCGAATTCCTTCTATATCCGGTCTGCCTGATAAAAAAACCCCGACTGGCGGGGCCAGCCGGGGAGGTCAGTTGAGGAAATCCGACCATAAAACGAGTGGTATATCAAGTCCGTTCATCGCGTAACTTCGTGTTCGGACATTCTGTCGCTGCCAAAAACCGCAGTGTGTGAACATGGCAGCGACAGCGGTGGTTGAGAGCATCACGATTGCTGGTTGGTGACGATGACCGGGATCAAGAGATCGCCCCAGTTGCCGTCGCCGACCCCGTGCTGCCGAAGGCACACAAAATGAATGAACATGGCGGCGACAGCGATGGTCGAAGGCATCATGACTGCTGGTTGGTGACGATAACGGGGATGAGCAAGTCTCCCCAGTTGCCGTCGCCGCCATGATGCCGGGCCGAGCGGACCAGTTCCACGGAGACGCCCGCCTCGACCGCCTTCATGACGGTGTAGTTGAGGCGATGCAGATCGTTGGCGAGCATGCGGATAACGGTCTGCTGATCCGTGGTCATGCTTGAAGATTGTTCTTCTGCTCTTTCCTTGACGCGTGCTGGCGAATTCATGGAACTGTTCCTCCCTTATTTGTCTTTCGACTGCTACTCGGCAGCCGGTCTGAACTGTGCTGTTTCAGTCGATTCCTTCATGGCGGTGGTCGAAGACTGGCCGCCGGTGATTGCGAGCGACACGGCATCGAAATAGCCGGTGCCGACTTCGCGCTGATGCTTCGTCGCGGTGTAGCCGTTGGCTTCGGCTGCAAATTCCGCCTCTTGCAGCTCGGAATAGGCCGCCATCTGCCGATCCTTGTAACCGCGCGCCAGTTCGAACATGCCGTAGTTGAGCTGGTGGAAACCGGCCAGCGTGATGAACTGGAACTTGTAGCCCATCGCGCCCAGCTCGCGCTGGAACTTGGCAATCGTCGCGTCGTCGAGGTTCTTCTTCCAGTTGAACGACGGCGAGCAGTTATAGGCGAGCTTCTTGCCCGGATGCGCCTTGTGCACGGCTTCCGCAAAGCGGCGGGCCTGTTCGAGATCGGGCTTGGATGTTTCCATCCAGATCAGATCGCAATAGGGCGCATAGGCAATCGCGCGGGCGATGCACGGCTCGATGCCGTTCTTCACCTGATAGAAGCCTTCCGCCGTGCGGCCCGCATCGTAATCGACGAAGGGCTGGTCGCGCTCGTCGATATCCGAGGTCAGAAGCTTGGCGGCTTCCGCATCCGTGCGGGCGATGATCAGCGTCGGCGTGCCCATGATGTCGGCTGCCAGACGCGCCGCATTGAGGTTGCGGATATGCGCCGCAGTCGGGATCAGGACCTTGCCGCCAAGATGGCCGCACTTCTTTTCCGAAGCGAGTTGGTCTTCATAGTGAACGCCAGCGGCGCCCGCCTCGATGAAGGCCTTCATGATCTCGAATGCGTTGAGCGGCCCGCCAAAGCCTGCTTCCGCATCGGCAACGATGGGGGCAAACCAGGTGTCGACCGAAAGTCCCTTGCCTTCGGCGGTTTCGATCTGGTCGGCGCGCTGCAAGGTCCTGTTGATGCGCTTGGCCAGTTCCGGGGCGGCATTGGCCGGATAGAGCGACTGGTCCGGATACATGGCCGAAGCCGTATTGGCGTCGGCAGCAACCTGCCAGCCGGAGAGGTAGATCGCCTTCAAGCCGGCGCGAACCATCTGCATGGCCTGATTGCCGGAAAGCGCGCCAAGCGCATTGACGAAATCTTCCTCGTGGATCAGCTTCCAGAGGCGGTTGGCTCCCATCTCGGCCAGCGAATACTTGATCTCCACCGAACCGCGCAGCCTTTTTACGTCCTCGGCTGTATGCGCACGCTGGATGCCGTCAAAGCGGTCCTTAGGTGCCGAAGGAATAAGGCTGTAAAAATCTGTCATTTCGGTGTCTCCTCACACTTTGAACTGGTTCGGGAAGAGCAATTTGTCTGCGCTCTTTCTGTGACCAGATTTACAATCGCGATTGGATGGTCGCCAGAAAAACCAACAAAAACGCCGAATAATTGAGGTAATCCTGTCGAGGTTTTGACCAAGTGGCGCTGTAAATTTGTAAATCTTGTCAATGTTCGGATTTGCCGCTACCTTGTCATGAGTTGTAAAGATCGGGAGGGTGAGTTGAGCGAACGCAAGATATTTGCCGGGCCGCGCATCAGGCGCATCCGCAACGAACGCGCTTTGACCCAGACGGCCATGGCTGAGGCGCTCGGCATTTCACCATCCTATCTGAACCTGATCGAGCGCAACCAGCGACCCTTGACGGTGCAGCTTCTTTTAAAACTTGCCAGCGTCTACAAGCTCGACCTCGACAGCCTTCAGGCCGAAAGCGGCTCCACGATCACGGGTCTGAAGGAAGTGTTTTCCGATCCGCTGTTGACCGGCGAATTGCCCGGCGATCAGGAACTGGTCGAAATCGGCGAGGCTGCGCCCAATGCCGCTGTCGGCATCATGAAGCTTTACCGCGCCTATCGAGAGCAACAGCAGCGCCTGTCCGACCTGTCGCAATTGCTCTCGCATGAGGGAAGCGGGGCGGAACTTTCCGCCACGCGACTGCCGCTCGATGAAGTGCGCGATGTGATGGCGCGGCGGCCTAACCATTATCCGCGCATCGAGGAAGAAGCCGAGAGCTTTTACACGCTGCTCAAGCCGGATGGCGAGTTGGCGACTGCATTGAAGGACTGGCTGCGCCGCGAGCATGGCATCACGGTTCGTTCGCTGCCGGTTGCCACAATGCCGAATTGGCGCAGGCGCTATGACCGGCATTCGCAGCGGCTTTTCATTTCAGAGCGCCTGTCGCCTTTCGATCAGTTGCAGGAAATTGCCATGGAGGCGGCGCTGATCCGTATGCAGGTGGTGATCGGCGCGGAAACGGAAGGGCTGAAATTGTCATCGGGCGAAGCAAAACGCATCGCCCGGTTCGAACTGGCGCGTTATGCGGCGCAGGCCTTGATGATGCCCTATCGCCAGTTTCGCGATGCGGCGGTGCGGGCGCGTTACGATGTCGATGTGCTGCGCACGCGCTTCGGTGTTTCTTTCCAGCAGGCGGCAAACCGGCTCACGACCTTGCAGCGGCAGGGCGCAAGCGCGCTGCCCTTCTTCGTGATGGAAATCGACCATGCGGGCAACCGGCTGCGCGTTGCGGGTGCGGAAGGCTTTCCGGCTCGCTTCGGCGGGCAGTGCCCGAAACTGCCGGTCTATGCGGCTTTCGCGCAGGCCGGTCAGGTGCTGGTCGAGCCGGTGGAATTGCCGGATGGCTCCGCTTTCCTGACTATCGCCCGCACATTGGAAGGGCCGCAGGGCGCGTTCAGCGAGCGTCCGCGCCGCACGGCGCTGCTGCTTGGCTGCGCGCTGGAGGCGGGGGGCGACACGGTTTACGGCGCCTCGCTGTCAAAGGCGGGCAATACGGAAATCGGCCCCGCCTGTCGCCTGTGCGAACGGCAAGGCTGCATCACCCGCGCCGAACCGCCGCTGACGCGCCCGCTGGGGCTGGACGAGATGGTGGCGGGGCTTTCTGCCTTCGACTTCCAGTAGGGCGCGATATTTCAGCTTTGCTGGCCTGCAAATGGCGTGGCTTTTCGCTTCCGGTGCTCACGTACCCAAAAGTACGCTTCGCTCCGGTTCTCAAGCCCCACCATTTTCGACTCAGCACAGCCCAAATCTCATTGCCCCACGGTTCGGGGCGGGGGTGCGATGCAATTTTTATGTTCGTCCCGTCATGAGCCTGTTGACGAACGCTGTGCAATCTAAAAAAGTGCAATAAAGAAACAGTATATCCACCTTGAACCTGCACCGGAATTTATCGTGCAGATTGGAGCATATGATGGGGATCAAATCCTTCCTTCTGGCAACGACTGTCGTGACGGGCTTTGTCGCAGCTGCCACATTTTCCGCGAGCGCGCAGGAGCGGGTGGTCAATATCTATAACTGGTCGGATTATATCGACGACTCCATCCTCAAGGACTTCACCAAGGAAACCGGTATCAAGGTCGTCTATGACGTCTATGATTCCAACGAAATTCTGGAAACCAAGCTTCTGGCCGGCGGCAGCGGCTATGACCTAGTGGTGCCATCGGGCGAGTTCCTTGGCCGTCAGATTCCGGCTGGCGTGTTCCTGAAACTCGACAAGGACAAGCTGCCGAACCTCAAGAACATGTGGGACGAAATCTCCACCCGCGCGGCAACCTACGATCCGGGCAACGAATATTCCGTCAACTACATGTGGGGCACGACGGGCATCGGCTACAACAAGGCCAAGATCAAGGAAGCGCTCGGCACCGACACGATTGACTCCTGGGCCGTTCTTTTCGATCCGGAACAGTCGGCGAAGCTCAAGGATTGCGGCATCTATCTGCTTGATTCTGCCAGCGAAATGCTGCGCCCGGCATTGAATTATCTGGGTCTCGACCCGAATTCGCCGTCGCCGGACGATCTGCAGAAGGCGCAGGATCTCTATCTCAAGATCCGCCCGAACATCCGCAAGTTCCACTCGTCGGAATATATCAATGCGCTGGCCAATGGCGATATCTGCATGGCCGTCGGCTATTCGGGCGACATCTTCCAGGCCCGCGACCGCGCCGAAAAGGCAAAGCAGGGCGTCGAGATCGGCTATTCGATCCCGAAGGAAGGCGCGCTGATCTGGTTCGACCAGATGGCGATCCCGGCCGATGCCAAGCACGTGCCGGAAGCGCTTGAATTCATAAACTACATGATGCGCCCGGAAGTGGCGGCTAAGGCTTCGAACTATGTCTTCTATGCCAATGGCAACAAGGCGTCGCAGGAATTCATCGACAAGGAAATTCTTGACGATCCGGAAATCTATCCGACCGAGGAAGTCATGAAGAAGCTGTTCGTGCCCACGCCTTACGATACCAAGACTCAGCGCGTGGTGACCCGCGCCTGGACCAAGATCGTCACAGGCCAGTAACACCTGCCGAGGGCAGGCCCGGTGAAATCGTGAAGAGCGGCTCGCTGTTTATCAGGGGGCCGCTTTCAATCTTGTAACAGCATATCGATGCAGGTTCCGGCAGGCTTATAGGGGAACGGAATGGAATCTTTTGGCAGTTTTCGCCGCAAGTTTGCGCCTTGGAACGATCCGGCAGCCAAGCCCTTCATTTCTTTCGAGAATGTGACGAAGATCTTCGGCGACTTCACTGCCGTCGATGACCTGTCGCTCAACGTTTTCAATCGCGAGTTCTTCGCGTTGCTGGGTGCGTCGGGCTGCGGCAAGACCACGCTGATGCGGATGCTGGCGGGCTTCGAGGAGCCGACCTCCGGCCGCATCACGCTCGACGGTCAGGACATGCGCGGCATCCCGCCCTACAAGCGCCCGGTCAACATGATGTTCCAGTCCTATGCGCTGTTTCCGCATATGACGGTGGAGAAGAATATCGCCTTCGGCCTGAAGCAGGACGGCATGGCGAAATCGGAAATCGATGCGCGCGTCGCCGAAATGCTGAAACTCGTGAAGCTGGAGCAATATGGCAAGCGCAAGCCGCACCAGCTTTCCGGCGGCCAGCGCCAGCGCGTGGCGCTTGCCCGTTCGGTGGCCAAGCGCCCGAAGGTGCTGCTGCTGGACGAACCGCTTGGCGCGCTGGACAAGAAGCTGCGCGAGGAAACCCAGTTCGAGCTAATGGATTTGCAGGTCAAGCTCGGCATGACCTTCATGGTCGTCACCCACGATCAGGAAGAAGCCATGACCATGTCCGACCGTATCGCGGTGATGGACAAGGGACGCATCAAGCAGGTGGCGACGCCAGCCGAGGTCTATGAAGCGCCGCGCTCCAAATTCGTGGCCGACTTCATCGGCAATGTGAACATCATTGAAGGCGAGGTGGTGAAAGCCGCCAACGGCGAGGCTGAGATCGCCACGGAAAAATTCGGCTTCCACATTCAGACCGAGACCCGCGAAGAGCTGACGCCCGGCCAGAAGGTCTGGTATGCGGTGCGCCCGGAAAAGACGCGGATCACGCGCGAAAAGCCGGAGGACGCGTCAGTCAATGCGGTGGAAGGCGAGCTTTGGGATATCGCCTATTTCGGCGACATGACGGTGTTTCATGTGCGGCTGGACAATGGCCGCACGATCAAGGCCGCAAGCCTCAATGCCGTGCGCAGGACCGAAAATCCGCTGACCTATGACGAGCGCGTCTGGGTTTCCTTCGATACCGACGCCGGTCTGGTGCTCACAGCGTGAGGATTGCCCCATGCAGAAGCTGATTGCTTCCATTGCCAGCCGTCTCGTCATCGCGGTGCCTTATCTCTGGCTGCTGGTATTCTTCCTCGTCCCGTTCTTCATCGTCTTCAAGATTTCGCTGTCGGAAGTCGCGATGGCGGTGCCAGCCTATGCGCCGACTTTTGATCTCGCGCAGGGATTTGCGGCGACATGGGAAAAAATCAAACAGCTTTCGTTCGCCAATTATCTGTGGCTGCTGGATGATCCGCTTTATTACAAAGCCTATCTGTCGAGTGTCCGCATAGCGGCGATTTCCACCTTTCTGACATTGCTGGTGGCCTATCCGATGGCCTATGGCATGGCGCGTGCGCCGGCAACGATCCGTCCGACGCTCCTGATGCTGGTGATCCTGCCGTTCTGGACGTCGTTTCTGATCCGCGTCTATGCTTGGATCGGGATTTTGAAGCCGGAAGGCCTGCTCAACCAGTTTCTGATGTGGCTCAATATCATCGATACGCCGCTGAACATTCTCAATACCGATACGGCTATCTTCATTGGTATCGTCTATTCCTATCTGCCATTCATGGTTCTGCCGATCTATTCATCGCTGGAAAAGATGGACTATTCGCTTATCGAAGCGGCGCAGGACCTCGGTTGCACACCGTTTGCGGCCTTCTGGAAAATCACGTTCCCACTGTCGCTGGCTGGCGTGCTGGCTGGTTGCTTCCTCGTGTTCATTCCGGCTGTGGGCGAATTCGTGATCCCGGATCTTCTCGGCGGGTCGCAGACCCTGATGATCGGCAAGACGATCTGGAGCGAGTTCTTCTCCAATCGCGACTGGCCGGTCTCGTCGGCGGTGGCCGTGGTGCTGCTGATCCTGCTGATCGTTCCCATCGTGATCTTCCAGCAGATGCAGGCGCGGGCACAGGAAAAGGAAAAATAGGATGCAGAACAACTGGTCCCGCTTCAATATTGCATCGGTGGCTCTGGGCTTTGCGTTCCTCTATTTGCCCATCGTGCTTCTCGTCATCTATTCGTTCAACGAATCCCGGCTGGTCACGGTCTGGGCGGGTTTCTCGACCAAATGGTATGTGGAGCTTTTTCGCAATCAGGCGCTGATGGATGCCGCGTGGGTGACGATCCGTGTCGGCCTTCTGTCGGCAACGATTGCCACTGTCCTGGGTACGCTCGCAGCGCTGGCGCTGACGCGCTACACGCGCTTTCGCGGGCGCATCCTGTTTTCCGGCATGGTCTATGCGCCGCTCGTCATGCCCGATGTCATCACCGGCCTTTCGCTGCTTCTGTTGTTCGTCGCTATGAATTTCGACCGCGGCTTCTGGACGGTGACGCTCGCGCATATCACCTTTTCGATGTGTTTCGTGGCGGTCGTGGTGCAGTCACGTCTGGTGAGCTTCGACCGCTCGCTGGAGGAAGCGGCGATGGACCTCGGCGCACCGCCTGTCACGACTTTCATGAAAGTGACGTTGCCGGTGATCCTTCCCGCCGTGGTTTCCGGCTGGATGCTGGCTTTCACCCTGTCGCTCGACGATCTGGTGATCGCAAGCTTCACCTCCGGGCCGGGGGCGACGACGCTGCCGATGAAAATCTACAGTCAGGTGCGCCTTGGCGTCACGCCGGAAATCAACGCGATCTGTACGATCCTGATTGCGCTGGTCACCACGGGCGTCATTGTCGCATCCATCGTCAACAAGCGCCGCGAAGTGCAGCGCCGCCGAGATGAGCAGGCGGCATTCCGTCTGGGATAAAGGGGAAGGGGTTTACTGCCCCATTCCCGTTGAGGACGGGGAGATAAACGGCCTGTCCCACGAGCCGCCCACGAAGAAATTGAGCGGCGGCTTTGCGGGCGGGGCTTCGGCAGGCGACTGACCGTTCTGGTCACCCGTGCCGCCTTCCTGCTGCTGCTGTTGCGGCTGGCCGCTCGGAAAGACAACCTCGCCGCTCAGCGCAAGGCTGCGATCCACAAAAGGCACGATGCCTGCCAGCGTCAGCGTTCCGTCGGAGGTGTCGAGACGCGCATTTTCAAGCGTCGCCACACCATCGGAAAGATTGGCCTTCACATCCAGACGATTGAAGGCAAGCGCCACATTTTCCTTGCGTTCAAGCGCGAAAAAACGCTGGCTTTGCGCCTTGGAGAGAAAATCCTGCACGGCAAAACCCTGCATCTGGCCGTTGTTGAGCTGGATGGAAACGTTGCCCTGCGCGCTGGTCAGAAGGCCGGACCAGCGATTGACCGGGCCTTTCATGAACAGGGAAACATTGCCCTTGCCGCTCACGAAGGGCTTCTCGAAGCCCATTGCGGTGAAGAATTGGGCGCTATCGATATCCGAAGCGTTGAAGCGCAATTCGCCGCTCGCACTTTTCAGGTCGCGTACGATCTGCACATTGGCCTGCATGATGCCGTTGAAGGCCTTGGCGTCGCCGATGTCAAAGATAGCGCGGCCGCCGCGTATCTGCACGGCAGCCGCCACGCCCGTCATGTTGACCGGCCCCGCCGTGGCGTTCTGCGCGGAAAGACGCAGATCGACTTCGGCACGATCGATGAAGCTCGTGTCGACCAGTTCCCGGTCTGGATTGTCACGCTCGCTCGGCGAACGCGCGGCGCTGTCGGGAAGCGGAATGAAGGCTGAAAACAGGCGGCGAAGATCCAGCTTGTCGAAAGCCAGAGTGCCCGTCACCGCCGGTTGCGCCTGTTCCAGCCCGATTTCGATCACGCCCTTGGCTGGGCTGTCATTGGCGGTCATCTCCACGTCAGCGAATTTGAGCCGTTTCGGTGTCGCGGTGATGGCGGATTCCAGCGAAAACGCGCCGATCTCCGCGCTGCCCGCGACAGGCGGGAGGCTAAGCCAGCGCACTGCGCCGCTGAGTGACGGGGTTTTGCCGGTCAGGGCACCCTCGAAAAACCGATCCTTGGAGATATTGGCCTTGCCCTGAAAGGTCAGGCTCAATGGATTGGAGGTGAGGCTTGCGGTCACATCCGATGTGCCGCCCGCCAGGAGCGGCAACGCCTGCGCGGCGGTCAGGCTGAACTGCGAAGTCTCGTCACGCCATCTGGCGCTGCCTTTCAGCGTCGCGGCGCTGGACGTACGCGGCCATTCCAATGTTGCGCTGACATTGGTTATCTGCTCGTCGCTGGTGATTTCCGGTTCGCTGCCCGGTCGGTTGAAGGCAATCGTTCCGTCGCGAACCACGACGCGGCCAAAGGGCTGCGAAGCCTGCTGCGCGGCGAGCGCATTGCCGCCGGAACCGCTTTGCTGCAATGCCCGCTGCGCGCGGATCGCTGTGCCAAGGCGTCCGTTGGAATTGGCGATGGCGTCAAGGAGCTGCGAGAAATTCGCGACCGGCCCGTCGAGGTTGACGTGCGGACGGACGATCTGCGTTTCGGAAAACGAGATATGTCCCATGATGGCGTCGAGCGGCGAAAGTTCCACATCGATACGGTCGGCGCTCATGAGCGGCTTCTGGCCCTGATCGGTGAGCTTGCTGAGCGTCACGCCGTTCAGGGAGGCGCGCAGAACAGGGAATACTTTCAGACGAGGCGCTTGCTTGAGTTCAACGCTGTAACCAGTCCAGGCGCTGATTTCCTGAGCAACGCGGATACGGATGGCATCGGTGGACACGATGAAAGGCACCACAGCCAGCAAGGTTGCTGCAGCCGCGGCGCAGAGAATGACGAGCGCAATTATGAGGCGCGTAAATCGGGGCCAGCGCATCAACCATCCAATCAGTGAAACAAGGTTACGGTGTAAACTAGAGTATTTTTCAGTCAAATGGAAAGATGGGATGCAGCATAAATGCGGCGAAAACAAAGAGATAGGGTGCGCTTTGAAGGGTTGTGGCGCCCGAGAAGGGCGGCAAACGCCGAATGGTTAATCAATTGCTGCGCGGAAAATTAACCCTGATTTTACAGAGGCTACCAAGATGTAAACCCGAAACCAAGAATTTAAGCCCTTGTTAACCGGCTTCACGCGATAAGGAATGCAACACCTGAGTGATGATCGAGCTGCCGTTTCCGGTGCTCCGTTGCGGATTGCTTTTGTGTCCTTTTGTCTCTGAGATTCCGATAGCGCCGGTTCGTCCGGCGCTTTTTTTTGCCCGCGCAGGGGCATGGGAATCTCCCGGAGAGAAGGTCAGTCAGCCAGAACGCGGGTGGGCGGAAAGGCGATCTCGACCACCGTTCCGTGGCCCGGCGTGGAATCGATGGCAAATTGCGCCCGATTTGCTTCCACCATGGCTTTGGTCAGCGGCAGGCCCAGGCCGGTGCCTTCGCTGCGCCAGTCCCTGGCGCTTTCAGCCTTGCGGCGTTCCAGCGCGTTGACCTGCCGGAAGGGTTTCAGCGCCTGTTCGACCTCGGATTTGGTCATGCCGATGCCGGTATCGCGCACCCGCATCACCACATCGCCGTTCAATTCGTAGCTTGTCGACACGATTACCTGACCGCCCGGCGCGGTGAAGCGCACCGCATTGGACAGAAGGTTCAGCGCAACCTGCTTGATCGAGCGCGCATCGGCAACAATGTCGGGCAGGTTGGACTGGAAACTGGAGCGGATGATGACGCGCTCGCGGTTGGCCTGCGGCTGCATCAGCGCTATGGCTTCCGCAATGGCATCGTTGAGCGACACCGCTTCAAACTGCATGTCGAGAGCGCCGGCCTCGATCTTCGAGATGTCGAGCAGGTCATTGACCAGCGCCAGCACATGATTGCCGGAACGATTGATGTCGCGCAGATAATCCCGATAACGGTCATTGCCGATAGGACCGAACTTCTCGTCAGCCATCAGTTCCGAAAAACCGATGATCGCATTGAGCGGCGTGCGGATTTCGTGGCTGATGCGCGCCAGAAATTCGGTCTTCTGGCTCGAGGCTCGCTCGGCCTCCTTGCGTGCATTGGTCAGTTCTTCTTCGGTGCGCTTCCACTGCGTGATGTCACGCAGCACGGCGCAGAACCCGCGCGTATGCGGCAGTTTGCCGATGGTCATGAACAGCGGAATGAACCCGCCCTTTGCTTCACGGCCAATCACCTCGCGCCCATCGTTGAGAACGCTCAGCACGCCGTTGCCGGAAAGACCGTGCAGATAGTCCATCGCCGCGCGCTGGCTTTCGATGGCAAACAGCATGGAGAAGAACTTGCCTTCCGTCTCCTCGCGATCATAGCCGAAAAGGGCCGAGGCCGAATGGTTCATGGAGCGGATGCGGCCTTCCGGGTCGATGAGGACAACGCCGTCGGTCGCCGTGTCGAGAATGGTCTTCAGTTCCTCGACATGATCGGCAAGCGCCTGCTTCTCGTCGTCCGTATCCATCGCGACCGGCGTTTCAGCCGGAGCGGCGGTTTCGGCCAAGGCCGGTGCGGCCGGTGTCGCCGCAGGCATCAGGCTCAGCATGAGTGCACGGCCATCGCGCCAGGCAATGGCATTGAGGTGTGCATCGACAGGTTCTTCGCTGCCATCGGCGCGGCGCAGAACCATGCCCTGACGTGTTTCGCCATCGTCGCTTTCGCTGTTGAACAGCACATCGACGCCGCCCGCGCCGCGAATATCGCCAAGCGATTCATAGCCGGTCAAATCGAGCAGCGCCTGATTGACGTAATGAATCTCATCGCCCGAATGGATGATGACCGGCACAGGCAGGTTGGCCAGCAGGGCGGTTTCATCGGCAGGGATTGCCGTGGGTGCCGGAAGTGCCGCTTCTTCCACGGTAGGCTCGACCGGCTTCGGGGTTTCGGCAACAGCCTCTTTCGCTATCGCGCTCGCTTCGCTTTCGGCACGTGAACTTGCGAGACCCTGCTTGCGCAGACGGTCGGCGATTTCGCGAAAGGCATTGCGTTCGGTTTTGGTCAGTCCGCCTTCGGGGCGCTCTTCGCGCTCCCGTTCCTTCAGGATGCGCGCCTGATCCGCAGCCACCTTCTCCTGCGCGCAGGCGTTCAGCAGGCTGATGACCTTGTCGGATTCGCGACGGCCCGGCGTCGGTGCAATATCGAGCGGCGGCTTGGGCAAGGTTGCGGCAGGCCTGTCATCATTGGCAACTTCTTCGCCCAGCGCCAGAATATCGTCATCTTCGACAGGGATCACCGTTTCCACGGTCTCGCTGGCGGGCTTGCGCGTTTGCGGGATGCCGCCTGCAAGCACCAGGCCGATTTTTTCAGGGTCCTTTTCCGCATCCGCCGGGCGGACCACGCCGAAGCCGCGAAAGCCGGTGAATTCCCGGTCACGGGAATAGACGGGCAGGGCGGCAAGCTCCACCGGCACGCGCAGGTCCGTGCCTTCCACCGGCCACATCAGGCGTTTTCCCGACCATGTGTCGCGCTTGTCGAGAAGGGCGGCAATGCTGCCATCGGGATCGAAGCCGAAGACATTGGCGACATCGGCAAAGCGGCGTCCGACGACATCGGCTGCATTCGGCCCGATCGTCGCTGCAAGATCCGGGGATACTTCGCTGAATGCGCCATCCGGCCCGACCTTCCAGATGAAGCGCGCGGGCGGCGCATCCTGATCGAACACAAAATTTCGGGATTTCGGCTGATCGGCGGGAGCTTCTTCGCGCATATCGACATGCGCGCTCTCCACGGGCTCGGGAAGCATCTCTTCCAGTATTTCCTCCGCCTCGCCCGGCAGCGCAACTGGCGTTGACTGTTGGGCTTCAGGCGCATCGCCGATGATGCAGAGAAGATGCATGGGGCGCGTATCGGTCAGCCGCGCGATAGCTCCCGGCACGGAATGGTTTCCGGCGCGGATGCGGCGCTTGACGATACGGTCAGCCGCGTCGGCGGCTTCAATGACGAGGTCTTCCAGTGTGGCGGAAGAAATTTCAAGCGCGGCGAAACGCGGACTCGCTGCGATCACGCGGCTGTCCGCGTCGATCAGGGCGACATGCGTGCTTTCATCGCTGAGGCCGGAAATAATTGCGTCCGCTTCGCCATCCTTGCCATCGGCGGTCAGCAGCAGGCCGGACACGCCGTCGGGAAGTGCGATATGCGAAACGCTGAAACGGGTAAGATCCGATCGCAGGCCCCCGCCAAGACGGATGGAAATGGTGCGGGTTTCACCGTCCGTATTGCTGTTCGATGAGGCAATTTGCCGGCGTGTGGCAATGGGCAGATCAAGGCTGCTGCCAATCAAGTCTTCGACGCGCTCGAAGCCGAAAAGCTTTGCGCCGGGACCATTGACCCAGAGCACCGCCGACAGGTCGTGCGTCAGCACGAGCTGCGCATCGCCCTTTGCAAAGCCCTCGCGGATAGAATCCAGCGCGGCAATATCGATGAAGGGGTATGATCCTGACATACCAGTCCTTACCTGTTCTTTCGACCGCCCGCAGTGCTCGTTAACGCCCTGTTAATAAGCCTCTTGTGGGCGCGGGTCCACATTGCCATTGGATATGGGCCGCATTTTCTATTTCATTAGTTAATACCGGAAAGGCAATTTTACAGGCCCAGGCCAATATCCCGGTTGTGCACAGCCGGTCACCTATAATGGTTACCAGCCCGTGACCTTTATCAGCGCGATTTGACATAGAAACCCGCAATTGGGAATTTCTCAAAAAATAGAGCGATAATCACTTGCAATATGGATCGATTCTCCGTATGTGACCCCCTGTCGGCGACGCCAGAGCGTCACGCAGCCGACACAAAGGTACGCGGTCGTAGCTCAGTTGGTTAGAGCGCAGGATTGTGGCTCCTGAGGTCGTTGGTTCAACTCCAACCGACCGTACCATTATTTTCAGCCGCCTATCGCAGTAATACGTAATAATATCAACCGATTAGGCGGAATTTTTATTGTTGGTTCGATCTTAAATGTACCGTTTTGTGCTACATTCTGTGCAACAAAATGCGATACAAAGTGCGCTACTGCGTGCTATTATCCCGTCATGGGTGGCTATCGTATCAAATCAGATCCGCATCGATATTTGAAAAACCGCGACGGCGTTTATCAGTACGTTCGCGCGTTCCTGCGTCTGTTGCAGGCAAGGATAGTCGCGCTCCCATCATTCGCATAAGCCTGAAAACAAACGATCTCGCTCGTGCGATGACAAAGCGTAACGAGTACGATTCGGCTGAAGATGCGTTGTGGGCCATGCTAAGGCTGGAGCTGATGGCGACAAGGCGCTGGCACTTTATGATGTGGCCATTACTCGAGCCGACGTTATCGGCATATCCTATGTGCCAGCCGATAAGTAGCTTGCGATGCCTGATGACGCGCTAGCGGCCCGACTGGGTGACTGACTTACAAGATTGCAGCCCAATTCGAATTGAAGCGAGTTGGACGGATGCGAGGAAGTTATTGTCGTGTTTGTCGTATCTGGTTGCGATGGCCCGAAAGTATTTGATTTTGTTAAAGAACCTCTCGACGGTATTACGCTGTTTATAGAGCCATGGGCTGAAGGCGGGGACATCGATACGGTTTGGCATGGGGCGAATACAACCCCATGTTCCTCGTCCTTTGAGGCTTTGGTGCAAACTGTCACTGTCGTAAGCGCGGTCTGCCAGCAATATCTGACCGGGCTTGGTCGTCTCAAACGTAGATAACAGGCTTGACATTCAAACTGACATGTTACATGTCTATAGAGGAAATGGGGAGGAAATCATGCGAAATTATCTTCGGGGCGCAACCGCCCTGTGTCTTATTGCCTTGTCCGGTCCGGCTTCAGCTGCCTGTCTGGATGCTGATCGCGTCGAGATCACCTGGTCTACGATTGCAGGCTTTTACACCGACGCTATGGCGCAGCTCGTTAACGACTTTCAAGAAAAGGAATGCGCCAAGGTTAATGTCATCAACATTGATAATTCCCAGCTCTATAACAAGCAGGTTATCGAGATGGTGGGGCAAACCGGCGCTTATGACGTCGTGACCCTCAACAATGCGGAATATGCCGAGTTTGCCGAAAACGGCTTCATTTTGCCGATGACGGATTTCCTCAAAGACAAGCAGAACATCGTCAACGATATTCATCCCACACTTGCCAATATGACGATCCGCTACAAGGGCGATCTGTGGGGCCTTCCTTACTATACCTATTCATCAGGCTTCTTTTATCGCGCGGATCTCTGGGAAGACCCAGCGGAGCGGGCGGCATTCAAGGCCAAATATGGCTATGAACTGGCGAAGCCTGCCGACTGGAAACAGCATCGCGATATGGCCGAGTTTTTCACTCGGAAGGCGGGAGAAAAACTCAAAGGCGAAGTTCTGAAAAAAGACTTCTACGGCGTCGGGCTTATGGCGGGTCGTTTTCCCGACATTCAGGACGAATTGTCGGCGCCTTTGTGGGGCATGAAGTCCGACTGGCTGAACAACGAAGGCAAGGTTCCTGTCGATGACGTGGAGAAAATCCTCTCCGATTATATCGAACTTTTGAAATTCGCGCCTCCCGCGGCTTTGACCGTCACCTATGACGGGGTTATGAACCAGATGCGCGACGGCCAGATTGCGATGACGCATGACTTCTTCCTCGACCAGTGGCCGAACGCGGTCAAAACCGAGGAGAGCGTGCCCGGAGCGAAAATGGCCGTCGCGGAGGCGCCGGGCAAGATGTCATATGTCGGCGGCTTCCTTCTGGCGGTTTCGTCAAGTTCGGCAAACCCGGATATGGCAATGAAGTTCATCTCCTATATCGGCGGGCCGGAAGCGCAGGCGAAGTTTGCATCCTACGGTGGCGCGACGACATTAATGTCGATCCTTACCGATCCGAAGTTCCAGACACCTGAAGCGCGCAAGACCAACGGCGAATATGCAACGCTGGCTAAGGTTTTCGAGAGCATGAACGGTTTCACGTCCAATCTAGTATCCTCACCTTTCGGCGCCAAGATCTACAACACAATGCAAATTCCATTGCAGTCGGCGGCAGCCGGTCAGTTGACTGCGCGTCAGGCGGCTGAAAGCCTCGCGGCGGAAGTCGAGAAAATCTGCGGTGGTCCTTGCCCCATCGGCAAATGAACCCGCCCGGGTCGGGACGTGTCCCGACCGACAAATCGACCGGCTTACTTCGCTGAAGTGTTGAGCACCTCTGTCGAGATTGGCTGATACACATCGGAGCGGTTTCTGCCTTGACGGCATTTTGCGGGCCGCTCCGGTATCCCCTACTAATAATACAGTCCGGGTTCCTGTCATGAACAGTTATCATGCTCCGCCTGCAAAGGTGGCCTCTGACCGCGCCTTTTCGGTCCTGCTTATCGTTCCTGCGATGTTGGTCATCGTTATTTTCGCTCTGTTGCCGCTTTATTATGCCGTAGACGTGGCTTTCCGTTTTGCCGATCTCTCACGCGGTACACTGGGAGATTATGTCGGACTCGACAATTTTCGTACGATATTTGCCGATCAGTCCTTCTGGGCAGCGGCGTGGATCACGCTGAAATTCACAGTCGTATCGGTCGGCCTGCAAATGTCGCTGGGCATAGCGATAGCCTTCCTCATCCATGGGGCCACTTACGGCAAGGGTCTTATCCGTTCGATCATGATCCTGCCGCTCGCAACATCGGCTGCCGTGACGGGTCTGTTCTGGCGTTATCTTTACGATACGCAATTCGGTGTCGTGAACTGGGTTCTGGGCGCTTTCGGTCTCCCGGAGCCAAACTGGCTCGGCGATTTCAACATCGCGCTCTGGTCGGTCATTGTTTTTGACGTCTGGCAATGGACGCCCTTCGTAGCCCTGATCGTGCTGGCCGGGCTTCAGGCGCTGCCGAAGGAACCTTTCGAAGCTGCCGAACTGGATGGCGCATCCACATGGCGCGTCTTGCGCACGCTGACTTTTCCATTGCTCAAGCCAGTCCTGTTCCTGATCCTCGTGTTGCGCACCATTGATTGTGTTCGTCTCTACGATGCGGTCGCGGTGTTGACACAGGGCGGTCCAGGCACCTCCACGGAAACCATGACATTCTATCTTTACCGTACCGGTCTCAAGCTTTTCCGCATGGACTACGCTTCGACCATGGCTGTCTTTTTCCTCTACGTGATGCTGGTGGCGTCGATTTTTGCGCTCAAGCCTTTGCTCAAGCAGTTCACCGATCGTGCAGGGGAGGCATGAAATGTTGCAACATAAGACATCACCACTGAAAGAAATTTTGCGCTATGCGACGATCCTCGTCGTGCTCCTGTTCTTTTTCTTCCCGATTTTCTGGATGCTGCTGACGAGCTTCAAACCGGAATCGGCGATCATGGTGTCGCCACCCCAGTTTTTCTTCACGCCGACACTGGAAAACTACCAGCATGCGCTCTTTGACAAGGGATTCCTTTTCTATGTGCGCAATACGCTCATCATTTCGGTGATCTCGACTGCAATCGTGATCGTTGTCGGCTCGCTCGCGGCCTATAGTTTCGCCCGGTATAATGTTGGCGACGGCCATGTGCTTTTCTTCATCCTGTCCACCAAGATGATGCCAGCCATTGCGGTGATCCTGCCTTACTTCCTCATCTTCCGCGATATAGGGCGCACCGGCTTCGGCAAGTTCATGCATCTGGGGCTCGACCAGCACGGTGCATTGATCGTGTCCTATGTGATGTTTAATTTGCCATTCGCGATCTGGCTTCTGGTCAGCTTCTTTCAGGATATTCCGCGCGAACTGGAACAGTCAGCGCGTATGGATGGTCTTAGCCGCCTGAAAGTGTTGCGGAAAGTGACCTTGCCGCTGGCTGCTCCCGGCATTGCCGTGACCACGGTTTTTACCCTGATCTTTTGCTGGAACGAGTTCCTCTTCGCTTACATTCTCACCCGCAAGTTTGCCTCGACGGTGACGGTTGGCGTGGAAAGCTTCTTCACTTTGCAAGGCATACTCTGGGGACCCGTCGCGGCGGCGGCGACAATCTCGGTGGCGCCGATGCTTCTCTTCGTCCTTTTGATGCAGCGCTATATGGTCCGCGGACTGACCTTCGGCGCGGTGAGGGGGTAACGATGTCTTTCTCACAAATCTGGGATGCCGGCTTCAAATCCATCATGATCTATATCGGCGTCGTCTTTGTGTGGCTTTGCTTTCTTGAAGCAAATTTCTCCGACCGCGGTGTCTCCGTCACGATCATGAATATCGTTGCCGCAATACTCGCCGTTGGCTTCTTCATCTTCGCCCGTCACCGCTGCTTCAAGGAGCGCGCACTGGCTGAAGCCGAAATCGCCACGCTCATGAAAGAGGTGGACTGACCATGTATAGTTTTGTCAACGTCCATAAACGTTATGGCTTGCGCACGGTTGCGCTGCGCAAGATCAATCTTGATATTCAAAAGCGCAGCTTCTTCGTTCTTTACGGTCCTGCTGGTGCGGGAAAATCGACGATGCTCAATCTTCTGGGCGGCATTACCAGGCCGACATCGGGCGACATTCAGCGCGACGGCGTTTCCCTGTTGCCTTTGCCGCCTGAACGGCGCGACGCGGCGATGGCGTTTGAAAATTATGCGCTTTATTCGCATCTGAGCGTGGGCGAAAATCTCGCATTTCCGCTCAAGGCACGCAAGATGACGCGCGCCGAGGTGGAGGAGAGGGTCAAGCGGGTTTCGGGAATGCTGGGCATCGGTCATCTGCTTGATCGCCGTCCGGGTTTCTTGTCCGGTGGCCAGCGTCAGCGCGTTGCTTTGGGACGTGCCATCATCCGCCCTGCCGATATCTATCTTCTGGACGAACCCATCGGCCATCTCGATGCAAAGCTTCGTCACCAGATGCGGGCCGAACTCAAGGCGCTCGCACAGGATCTCAACGCGACTGTGGTTTTCACCACCACGTCGAGCCGTGAGGCATTGGCGCTCGGCGACCGGATTGCGGTGCTCAATCTGGGCAAGCTTGAACAGGTGGGAACGCCTGCGGAGCTTTACCACAAGCCGGAAAACGCCTTTGTCGCCTCCTTCATTGGCGATCCGCCGATGAGTTTTGTTTCCGTGCGCGTGACTGGCGAAGGCAAGAGTGTGGAACTGACGAGCCTGGCCGGTGAAAAGATCGTTTCCGACGAACATTTCAGCCGTTTTGGCAAGCTGGATGATCTCAAGGCCGGTTTCCGTGCGGAAGCCGTTTCGCTCGGTGAAGCGGGAACGCCCGGTACGATTGCAGGGCAGGTCAGCGTCGTTGAGCATCTCGGTTATGCGAATATTGCCGTTGTCAATGTGGGCGCGGATCAGGTCTCGATATCCTTGCCTACATCGACGTCTGTCCGGGCCGGCGACAGGGTCGGCGTTGCAATCGACCCCGGCAAGTTTCAGTTGTTCCAGGGCGAAAAGGCTCTGGGAGGAAGGTCCTGACAGATGGCATCGATAAGAGCGGAAAACCTCGTCAAGCGGTATGGCAATGTTGAAGCCGTGCATCCGCTGAATTTCGAGATCAATGACGGTGAATTCGTCGCTATTCTGGGGCCTTCCGGCTGCGGGAAGTCCTCGACCATGCGCATGATTGCAGGGCTCGAGACCATCTCCGATGGAGCGATCTATTTCGACGGCAAAAAAGTCAACGATGTGCGCGCTCGCGATCGCAACGTTGCCATGAGCTTTGAGAATTATGCGCTTTATGCGCCGATTACTGTGTTCGAAAACATCGCCTTTCCGTTACGCGCGTCCGGCATGGCGGATGCGGAAGTGAGAAAACGCGTGCGCGACATCGCATCCAAGATGGAGTTGGAGCCTTTGCTCTCATTGCGCCCCGGCAGTCTGTCGTCCGGTCAGGCACAGCGTGTTTCACTGGCGCGCGCCTTGGTCAGAAAGCCGTCCGTCTTTCTGCTGGATGAACCCATCAGCCATCTCGACACGCGTCAGCGTTACCGTATGCGGCGGTTCATCAAGGCGATCCATCAGGAATTCGCCCATACGATGATCTATGTGACCCATGACCAGGAAGAGGCGCTCGCACTCGCTGACCGTATCATGGTCATGAGCAACGGCAATATTCAGCAATTCGACGTTCCATCGGAGATTTATCAGCGTCCGAAGAATGCGTTTGTGGCGGGGTTTGTGGGCGAGCCTCCGATCAATTTTCTACCTTATAAAGCGGCTTCGGATCGTGCGCTGGATGTGGAGGGCAATCGTATTGATCTGCCCGAACACCTCCTGCCGCGGCTGCAGGAGGTAGGGCCACAGGGGCAGATTGCGGTTCGCCCGCATTTCCTCAAGCTGGGCGCGCATAGCCCGATCCAATTGCAAGCCAGAGCCTTCATCACCGAGGAATTGCAGGATCACAGCATCGTCTTCGCCGATGTCGGTGCGACACGGTTATCCATCGTCTCTCCGCCGGATATTCGTGTGGATCGCGGTGAGGCAGTGACGATCTCCATCGAGCCGTCGCAATTGCTCCTGTTCCATGCGGCAAAGGAAGACCAGTTCAAATGACGCGCAAGGCTTATGATTACATCGTCGTCGGCGGCGGCACGTCCGGTTCGTATATCGCGGCCAAGATGGCCGAACAGGGCGCGAGCGTTCTGGTGTTGGAGGCTGGAGGGTCCGACCGCAATCCGCTGATCCAGATGCCGGCGGGCTATGTGAAGCTTCTGAATGCTGCGCGCTATATGTGGTTTTTCCAGTCGGTACAACAGGAACAGCTCGACGGACGCACACCGATCATTCCATCCGGTCGCGTTATCGGGGGTGGTTCGTCTGTGAATGCAATGGTTTACATCCGTGGCCAGTCCGCCGATTATGACCGCTGGGTGGAAGTAACTGGGGACGAAAGCTGGCGTTACGAGCGCCTGTTGCCACTCTTTCGCGCGATCGAGGGTAATAATCGTTTCAACGACGATCTACATGGTAGCGAAGGGCCGATGAAAGTGTCGGACCCGCTGCATGTCAATGAACTGTCGCGTGCATATGTGCAGGCGGCACAAGCCACAGGTCTGCCGTTCAAGGCCGACTTCAATCGTGGTCACCAGACAGGGGCAGGCTTTTTTCAGCTCAACACGCATAATGGCCGCCGTTGTTCGGCCGCCGATGCTTTTCTCTATCCTGCGATGAAAACCGGCCTTATCGATATTTCAAGTGGCAGTCTCGTTCACCAGGTGCGCATCGAGAATGGCCGCGCAAAGAGTGTGATATTCTCGCGCGGCAATGCGATGACCGAGATCGAGGCGCAACAAGAAGTGGTGCTTTGCGCAGGCGCCATTGCCACGCCGAAAATCCTGATGCTGTCGGGTATCGGCCCGCAGCTCCAACTGAAGGCATACGGCATTGATGTTGTGTTGGATCGTCCAGGCGTCGGCGAAAATCTTCAGGATCATACCGAGGTACCTGTCCTTGCCTTCTGTAACGGCAAATATGGCTATTTCGGACAGGACAGGGGCTGGAACCAGATCCGCAACGGCTTGCAATATCTTCTGTTCAAAAGCGGTCCGGTCACATCGAACGGAGTGGAAGCCGGTTCGTTCTTCGACCCTGATGATTTCTCCAACGATGCGAAGATACAGCAGTTCTGCATTCCTTCTGTTTACCTCGACCGAGGTACGACCGCTCTGAAGCCGAGCTACGGCGTTACCATCAATTCCTGCGTGTTGCGTCCGGCCTCCAGAGGGACGGTCCGTCTTGCTTCCGGAAAAGCCGACGAGCAACCGCTTGTGAATCCGAATTATCTGTCTGATCCGGAAGACTTGCGCCTGTCCATTGCCGGTTTGCGTCAGGCGCGGCGGGTGCTGAATTCCGCACCGCTCAAGCATATGGTCGATCGCGAAATCTTTCCCGGTACGGGCACAGATACCGACGAAGAGTTGGCCAAACATGCCAGAGCATTCGTCAAAACCGTCTATCATCCGGTCGGCACGGCCCGAATGGGGCGTGAGGACGATCCGGACGCAGTTGTGACCAGCGATCTAAAGGTGATGGGTGTCGAGGGCTTGCGAATCGGCGATACTTCCGCAATGCCGAATATCATTAGTGGCAATACCAACTCGACAACACTTGTGATTGCGGCGAAGGCAGTTGAAGCCATGGTCGGCGCTGAGAACGGTGCTATGGGTAGCAAGCGGACAGGATGATATGAGATCCAAGAAAACGATTGCTAAAATCGTCAGGCCTAAGCCGGTATCCGAAGTCGTGCTGGAACGGCTACGCGCTGATATCGTCAATAATCAATTTGCGCTGGGCGAGAAGATTTCGGAGGGTCAGCTTTCAGAACTTTATCAGGTGACGAAGGCACCAATCCGTTCAGCCTATATCCGCCTCGAAGCGGAAGGGTTGATTGAAATCCGTGCCCAGTCAGGAACTTTTGTTTTCAAGCCCACGCCGCAGGAACTTCAGGCTCTGTCTGAACTGCGCACTGCACTGGAGCTGGAGGCAATCTCACTCGCCATGCAACGCAGCCTGCGCACGCTTCAGCGTAGTGTCGGCAAGATTTATGACGAGATGGTCGATTGCGCGCGGCGCGGTGCAATCGACGAATATCAAAAGCTCGACACAAGGCTGCATCTTCTGTTCGTGGAAAGTGCAGGCTCGCCATTCCTGGCGGAAACATTCGTCAGCAAGGTCAATAGCCGCTTTGCGGCGCTTCGCACGCGTTTCAGCCAACAGCCGCAGCATGTCGAGCATTCGCTCAACGAGCACAAGGGGCTGCGCGATGCGATCAGCGCCAATGATGTGGAAGCGGTGCGCAAGCTCTTGCGCCAGCATATCGGCTATTCCGAAGTCTATTATGCGGGTCTGATGGAAGAGTAATGCTATGACAAATCCAGACCGGACTGCCGAGAATTTTAACATGTTACATGTTTCAAAAGAGCCCACAATGCGGGCCGTGGTGTGCGATGCGCCGGATGAGGCGATGAACGGCGTCAGCCTGCGCCGGATTGCATGTCCGCAACCGGCGAAAGGCCAGGTCCGCGTCCGCGTCGAAGCCGCTTCGCTCAATCCCGTGGACTGGAAACTTGCGACCGGTTTTGCCCGGTGGTGGCAGGGAACCGGCGCGCATGTCGTCGGGCTCGACGGTGCCGGTGTGATCGACAGTGTGGGGCCGGACGTGACGGGCTGGAAGGCAGGCGATCGCGTCGTATGGCACAGCGACCTGAACCGGCAAGGCGTTCTGGCCGAATTTGCACTGGCTGACAGCCACGTCTTGTCCAGACTGCCGGATGATATTGCGGCGACCTCTGCGGCCGCATTGCCCTGTGCAGGACTGACCGCCTATCAGGCATTGGTGCGCAAGGCGCGCCTAGAAGCGGGGCAAACAGTTCTCGTTCAGGGCGCAAGCGGCGCTGTGGGCGGCTTTGCCATGCAGATCGCCAAAGCCAGAGGCGCGACGGTCATTGCTCTGGCACGCAAGGAGCAGGCGCCGCGCGCAAGATCGCTCGGCGCGGATCATGTTCTGGACCGGCACGCAAAAGACCTGAAGGAACAGGTCCGCGCGCTCACCGGCGGTTACGGCGCGGATGTCATGCTGGAAGTTGCCAATCCTGGCGATGCGCGGCAGTCACTCGATCTCATCCATTATAACGGGCATCTGCTCTGCATCGATCCCATGCCGGTGCTGAGTATGGTTCCGCCATATACCTATGCAGCCTCCATCCATGAGGTGGCGCTGGGCGGAGCCTATGCCGCCGGCCACATTCCGACCCAGCGAGACTTTGCGGTGATGGGCGATGCGATGCTTGAGCTTTTACAACAAAAGAAACTCGACCCGATGATCGAGCAGGTCATCCCGCTGGAAGCCGCGGTCGATGCGCTCAAGAACATGCGTAAACGCAGCGTGTCAGGCAAGATTGTGGTCCAGATCGGAGAAGGTTCATGAGCGTCAACTCTACCACCCATGGCATCCGCTTTCCGGGCCGCTATATCCAGGGACCCGACGTCTTTACTCAACTGGGGCAGCATAGCCGTGAACTCGGTTCCCGACCATTAGCTCTCCTGGATGGGTTCCTTTTCCCCGAATTGGAACCGCGTCTGCGTCCTGCCTTCGGTGAGGATATGCATCCGGTGGCTGTCAGACATGGCGGCGAGTGCTCGGAAACGGAAGTGGAGTATGTCCTCGAACTAGCGGTCGCATCATCGTGCGACCTGATTGTCGGGATCGGCGGCGGCAAGGTGCTCGATACAGCCAAGGTCGTTGCTCACAGACTCGGCGTTCCGGTGGTCATTGTGCCGACTATTGCCGCCTCCGATGCACCGTGCAGCGCGCTTGCGGTTGTCTATCGCGATAATGGAACAGTCGCATACGATCTATTCCTGCCGCGCAATCCCGATCTTGTCCTCGTGGACACGCGACTGATCGCGTGTGCTCCGTCCCGTTTCCTTGCGGCGGGAATCGGTGATGCTCTGGCAACCTTCTACGAAGCCGAGGCTTGCCGTCAAAGCGGCGCCCACAATTGTATGGGACTGCGCGGCGCTTATTTGGCTTATGCTATCGCTTCCAGGTGCCGGGACGAAATCTTTGCCTTCGGCGAAGAAGCACTGGTGCAATGCGACCGCAACGAGCCGGGACCGGCACTTGAGCGTATCGTTGAAGCCAATATTCTTTTGTCCGGCATCGGCTTTGAATCCGGCGGCGTTGCGACGGCTCACGCTATTCACCATGGGCTTTGCGAACTGGACGACGTGCACAATTATCTGCACGGTGAAAAGGTTGCCATCGGAGTTCTGGCGGGACTTCTGATGGCCGGCGCAGTGGAAGAATACGAACGCGTGCGCCGCTTTTGCCATTCAGTGCGCCTTCCCACCCGCCTGTCCGACATCGGTATTGTTGACGTGACAGAAGAAAAACTTGCCATCATCGCAAGACGCGCCACTCGCGAAGGCGAGATTATTCATAACGAACCGATGCCGATTACCGATGATATGGTGGTGTCTGCACTCAAGGTATTGGCGTCGTGATTTCAAAGACAAATGAGGAGGTTATTCAGAATGGGTGTAAGCATATTCGCAAAGCCGGTCTTTGACGGCAAGGTCGTGATTGTTTCCGGCGGCACCAGCGGTATAGGCCTTGCCATGGCGCGCGGCTTCGCCGAAGCCGGTGCAACCGTCATCGCAACCGGCAGTTCCGAACAGCGTATTGCAGCAGCCGCGCAATTCGTGACCGACCGGCTTTCGTTCCAACGTTTGGATGTGCGCGATGCACCGGGCGTCGATGCGTTTTTCGGCAAGCTTGAGCGCCTGGATGTTCTCGTGAACTGTCAGGGCATTTCCCGTCCGGACAAGGAGTGGGATGAAGACACTTTCCTGAATGTCATCGACATCAACCTGTCGAGCGCCATGCGCCTTGCCCGCAGCGCTTATCCTCTTTTGAAAGCGAGCAGCGGCAACATCATCAATGTGGCTTCTATGCTGAGTTATCTTGCGGATGAAACCGTACCCGCCTACACCGCTAGCAAGGCCGGCATTGTCGGTCTGACCCGCGCCATGGCGCATAAATACGGTCGTGATGGCGTGCGCGTCAATGCCATCGCGCCGGGCTATCACAAGACCGACATGACGAAGGACCTCTGGCAGGTCGATGCCAGTGCCGACAAGATTGCACAGCGCGCAGCCCTGAAGCGCTGGGGCTCGGTGGAAGATCTGGTCGGCCCGACGCTCTTCCTCGCTTCGCCCGCGGCGCTCTTCGTTACCGGCGCCGTATTGCCGGTGGACGGCGGATATCACAGCGGCTGATGCGCATTTAAAAGATGGCGGTTCCGCAGGCACAAAAGGGGGAATCGTTAGAATGCTAAATGACATGTTACATTTCTGTTTGCGCCGACACATTCTGCAACGAACAGCGAGTATTTGATGAAAAGACGTTATTACGCCGGTTGGGATTTCAGGCGTGCCCGCAACATCGAAGAGCTGCGTCTGATCGCGCGCCGTCGAACGCCGAATTTCTGCTTCGAATATGTCGAGGGCGGAGCGGACGACGAGGTGACGTTACGCCGTAACCGGGAAGTCTTCGAACAGATTGGCTTTCTGCCGCGTACGCTTGTCGATGTGACCATACGTGACCAGTCGGTCGAACTTTTCGGCCAGCGTGTGGCGAGCCCGTTCGCTATCGGACCGACCGGCTTCAATGGAATGTTGACGCATGAGGGCGACCTGAAGCTTGCACGTGCCGCCGCCAAGGCGGGCATTCCTTTCACGCTCAGCAATGTCTCCAATACCTCGCTGGAAGATATAGCCAATCATGCTGGTGGCACCTTGTGGATGCAGGTCTATATGTATCGGACACGCGAATTCGTCCGTAAGGTCGCGGAACGTGCCAAGGCCGCCGGATTTCAGGGGCTTGTGATCACGACGGACATCCCCGTCTATGGCAATCGCGAATGGGATCTTCGCAACTTTCGTCGTCCCATGAAACTCAACCTGCGCAACCTTATCGATACGGCTTTGCATCCGCGCTGGCTGCTGGATGTGCCAATTCTGCACGGTTTGCCGCGGTTCAAAAATCTTGGCGATCTTCTGCCGCCGGGACAGGACTCTGCCAAAGGTGCCTCGGCGGTGCTGGGGCGGGAGCTGGATCCATCGCTTAACTGGAACGATATTCGTTGGTTGCGCGACCTCTGGCCCAGAAAACTCATTGTGAAGGGTATCTCGACCGTTGCAGATGCACGGCTGGCACTCGATTGCGGTGCCGATGGGATCGTGATTTCCAACCACGGCGGACGCCAGCTCGATGGCGCAGTTTCCGCTCTGGAGGTGCTTCCCGAAATTGCCGCTGACCTGAAAGGTAAGCTCGCCATTTTGCTGGACGGCGGTTTCCGACGCGGCACCGATATTCTCAAGGCGAAAGCCCTGGGTGCCGATTTGGTGTTGATCGGTCGTGCTGGCGTTTACGGCCTTGCCGCAGGCGGCGAGGCGGGCGCGCAGCATGCCATCGGCATACTGGCGTCCGAAGTGGACCGCGGATTGGGGCTTCTTGGGTGTCCCGACATTGGCGCTTTGAACAAGGATGCACTGAGGTTTCGCCCGCTGCATCACTATTTTGCACCGGGTAGGGCCTAAGTTGTTGGAACAACTTATGCGCTGAAAGCGCAAAGATACCGAAAGGGAGTGAGAAATATGGATAAAGACACCAAGTTGAGTGTGGCAAAAACAGTGATCGTGACGGGTGCCGGTGGAAATCTGGGCGCGAAGGCTGTCGCAGCACTGGCTGCAGCGCCCTGGTGCGAGAAAGTCATTGGTTTCTATTCGCCCAATCGCACACCGCCCAAACCGGAAAACGACAAGATTGAAGTCGTTGTGGCCGATCTGACGGATGCGAACGGAAGCTGGCGTCAGCACCTCGAGGGTGTGAATGCGGTGGTCCATTTCGCCGCAAAAAACCCCGTACCGGACTCAACATGGTCCGAAGCCGCCGCTTCATTTGATATGACTGTCAATCTCGGCCTTGCCTGTCTTGAACATGGTGTCGCTCGCTATGTCTTTTGCTCATCCAATCACGCGATGGGGGGCTACAAGGATGGTGAACTTGCGGCCACCATGTCTCCGGGCGCGCTTCGCGAGGAACTTGCGCCCGCGCCCGGTACGCGCTGGAACGACGGCACGAAGGATATAGACTCCACCGCCTACGGTTCCTCCAAGATCATGGGCGAACGTTTCGTCGCCGGTCTCGCTGCCGGTTCCAACGGACGGTTGAGTGCGGTTTCGTTGCGCGTCGGGTGGGCGTTGCCGGGCGATAATGACCCTGCCGATATCAGCACCTCCGGTTCTCCGAGCGGGCAGAGTTCGACGACCGCCGCCGACGCGGAGGAAGCGCGCACATTGCGGTGGTTCCGCAACATGTGGTTATCCAACGGAGATTTCGAGCAGCTCGTATTCACTAGCGTCACCGCATCAAGCGACGGCTGGCCGGAGCCAAGCATCGTCGTCAACGGCGTGTCGGCAAATGCCGGATCGGACTGGAGTCTTGAAAATGGCAAAAGCTTCCTCGGCTATTACCCGCAGGACGATCTTTACACCTGCGTTGCCGAATGAACCGAAGGGAGCCCATCATGGCCGAACAGAATAACCATCTGGACGAAATCACCCTGATCGTCGGCAGCTATACGGATTCACTGCCGCATGTGCAGGCACGCGGGCAGGGGATCAGCGTTCTTCGCCTGTCGAAAGAAACCGGTCATCTGACGCCGGTTTCGCAGTTCACCGAACTCCGCAATCCGACTTATCTCACGCTTTCCGCGGATAAAAAGACGCTTTATGCGGTCGAGGAACTTTTCGCCAGGGATGGCTCCGCTGTCGCAGCGCTCAGTTTTGGCAAGGCGTCGGGCGACATGCGTGTCCTCGGTCGCGTTGACGTTGCGGGCGACTGGCCTTGCCATGTCGCACTGGACAAAATGGAAAGCAGGCTTTTCGTCTCCAATTATCTGAGCGGAAATTTCGTCACCTGCGAACTGGACAGCGCCGGTGTGCCGACCGACGTGACGGTCAATATTCAGCGTAGTGGAACCGGCCCAAATGAGAGCAGACAGGAAGGCCCGCACGTCCACTGCGCAGCGGTCACGCCCGATGGCGGCCACGTTCTGATCTGTGATGCGGGAACCGATGAAATTGCGCGTTATTCAATTGCCAAAGGCTTGATCGAAACGAGCCCCGATCTCGTGGTAAAAACCAGAGGCGGGTATCTGCCGCGGCATATGGCGCTTTCGACCGATGGGTCGAAGCTTTTCGTTGTGCATGAATTGGGCTGCTCGGTCAGCGCATATGCCCTTGGCGACGATGAGATCCGGCTGATCCAGGAAATCTCCACCTTGCCCGCGGACTTTGCCGGTGAATCGGCATGCGCGGCGATCCGCGTCCACCCGAACGGACGGTTCGTCTACGCATCCAATCGCGGCCACGATACCATCGTCGCTATCGAGGTTCATGCTGAAGGTGGAGAAATGGAAGCTGTCGGCTGGTACTCGACCCGGGGTGAGACCCCGCGCGATTTCGCCATCGACCCGAGTGGGTGCTATCTGGTTGCAGCCAATCAGGACGGTCATTCGCTCGCAGTTTACAAGATCGATCAGACAAGCGGGGCGCTTTCGCCATTTGGCGCAGCCTATGAGATCGGCAGTCCGGTCTCCGTGGTGTTTGCGTGAGGGTCAACCGTTAAACTCATTAAACTTACGGGCGATGTCGCGGACACAATCCGCCATCGTCCTGAGGATTGCTTCCGCCGGGGTCTCTTCGAACCGATACCTTGGCATGCTGACACTGATACAGCCCAGAACCTGCCCGTTCCAATCCACAATAGCGCGACCGTAACAGCAGATATCGTCCTCGTTTTCTTGCAGATCGAGCGAATAACCGCGCTCGCGGGTTGCCTCGATTTCACGGACGAAATCGTCGTGACCGGTAATCGTATGGCGCGTTCTTTGGGGAAGGGGCAGCGTTTCGAGCGTTGCCTGAATTTCAGCCGGATCAAGCGCCGCAAGCCAGGCTTTCCCGACCGAGCTGGAGTGAAGCGGCACTCCTGTGCCCACCCGGGACATCATCCTGACGGTCCGGTTGCTTTCCAGCTTGTCGATATAGATCATTTCATTGCCGCTATAGATCGCCAGATGGATTGTCTCATCGATGGCATCGCGCAGCCGCACCAGCGGCAATTCTGCCGCTTGTCTCAAATCCGAACGCTCCCAGCTGCGTGCAGCAAGGCTGATAAGCCGTGGACCGAGCAACAATAAGCCCGACCCTCGAACTTCCATCAGCATTCCTTCGGCCTTGAGCGCCGCAACAATGCGATAAACCGTCGGGCGAGGCAGATCGACCGCCGTGGCAAGCCTGGCGGTCGTCAGCGGTTGTTCCTGATCGCTGACAGCCTGCAAGACCCGCATGAAACGGGAGAACGCGGCGGTGCCGGGTACTTTTTCATGCATTGTCAGGATCTACTCTCCCTGTTTCAGCGGCCCTTGGTTAGGTTATTAGGTAGCCGCCATCGACGGGCATGACAATACCGGTAACGAAAGCTGCCGCAGGGCTGCAGAGAAACGCGACAGCGCCAGCAATATCCTCCGGCTTGCCCCAGCGCTTCATCGGTGTGCGGTCGAGGATAGGGCTGGAACGCGTGGGGTCGTCCTGTAAAGCCTGTGTCAGCGGCGTGGCGATCCAACCAGGCGCGACGGCATTCACCCGGATGCCATCGGGAGCATAGGCGATAGCCAGCGATTTGGTGAGCTGGGCCACGCCGCCCTTGCTGGCGCTATAGGCAGGGACGAGCCCGCCGCCGAAGAAGGACAGCATGGAAGCGGTATTGACAATGGCCCCTTTGCTTTCCGCGAGTTTGCTGCGTGCTGCGGTGCAGACACGCATCGTTCCGGTGAGGTTGATGGCGAGTACTTTTTCAAACACGTCGAGTTCGTGTTCCTCGTGTCGCCGGATCACGCCCGCGCAATTGACGACCATGTCGAGCCGATCGAGGCCATCGATCAGCGTCTGCACACCATTTGCATCGCAAACGTTAAGTTCACGATAACTGATATCGAGGCCTGCTTCCGGCTTCGCCTGATCGCTACCGAGGCCGACGGCGACAACACGTGCGCCAAGCTTGGCAAGGCTGGTCGCGATACCGGCTCCTATACCGGTTGTAGCTCCGGTGACGAGCGCCAGTTTCCCTGAAAAAAGATCGGGGGCATAAGTCATGATGAAAACTCATTGTGGGTTGGGAGAATTTGGCGGGCACGACCGGCACCGAAAAAAGGCAGGCGTAAACCTGCCTTTTGAACGGTGCGTGACCGATTTTTGGGGATCAGCGAATAAACTGATCAACATAATCAGCACCAAGCCCGATTTCTTCATAGTGCTTGCGGCACATGTCGATCTTGGTGAAGACGTCTTCATAGCCGTTATTGTTGCCCCAGGGATCGACGTAATACATGCAGCCGTTGACCTGGAAATAAGTGATCATCTCCTCGACACCCTCATCGACAACCAGCGTGTGGATTTCGCCCGGCGGTTCGAAGGCATAGGAGCCTTCGGTGGCGATCCAGTCATGCTCGAGATAGCGCCAGCTCCCTTTGAGCACCAGCGCATGGACGGGGCCGGGATGGCGATGACGGCTGAGCACGCCAGACTTGCGGACTTTCAAAAGGTTCATCCAGTAACCGGCTGACCGGTTGAGGCACAGGGGCCGGAACCACACATTCTCGGACTGTGGAACCCAGATACGATCGTCGGTTGGAATGGCGTTGGATACCACTAAATCCGGCAGCATTTCCACTGGTTGCGGCTTTTGATAGGGCATTCGGCGCAATGTTTCAGGGTCGATTTCCCCAGGTGGTTGCGTAACCACGGCTCCTCCTTGTTCATATTATGGACATATCGTCTATAATATGAAATTAACAACCATTAAACTGACATGTCAATTTAAAACTGACATGTCATATATGTTTGCTCTGTTATAATTGGATTGCGCCAAATCGACCGATGCCTCTAACCCGTCGTGCTATAGATTGCGTTCTCGAATGCTAAGTTCTTGCCAATCTCCTTGCTTTTGCAGCTACAGCCTTCGCGTCAATCCGGCTTGGGACTAATCTAATCGCCTTCGTGATTGCCACGGCAGTTTTGGGGTATTACGTGTGGCGGCGTGGCTTCAACTGCTGATAATGCTCGTAACGGTGTTGGTGCGGCACTTTCTATAAATCTTTCGTCTAGAAAAGGGTTATTGCCGCAGGCAGTGCCATCGGCAGCTTCTTCAGGACAAGGTGGAACGATGACATTTCCACCCATCGTTTTGATGTTTGCTGTGGTCGCATTCTTTGTCGTGCCTATGGGGAAGAAATTGGGGTTCCGCCCGGCGCGCGACAGCATCGACCGCACGGTACCGCGTAGGATGCTCTTTGAGCTAAGATCATGCAGAGCAGGTATTTTACGAATCTTATCCACATGGGCAGCTGATAACGTCAGTAGTACCATGCAAGCAATCAAAGAAACCATTGACAATCAGAGGTTTAGTGAAAGTGGTTGTGCCGACATCTAACCATGCCCACTTCAGCACATTTTTTGGGCCGGACCGGATTTTCTGCTTCCGTTCCCATTCAAGACCTATCACCCGTTCAAGCCCACCAAGACGGGCGATCAAACAGATGGCGTTAGACCTTTCTTAACTGTGAAATGGGTCATAAAGAGCAGCGCCAGCTTTGCGGGCAGCTAGCTTGAGCCGCTTGTCTCGGGTCCAAAGTGATGTGCGCTGATCAAGTAGAACAGAAGCGAGCAAGTGAGCATCCATGTAGCTAACCTCGACGCCCATGAGTGCTTCCAACGCTTGGCGGATCAAAGCGGCTGTCTCCTCGTGCCCGTCAGGAATCTGGCTTTTACGAGAGATGATCATCAAGATTGATGATTGAACGCATAAAAATATATCTTACAGCAGAGTCAGGTTTATCACCATGATGCTGATTTCAATACCGTCACTCCAATTGAGCTCACGTAGCTATCGTAATAACGTGAGTTACTATAAAAAGATTGTCACCCTCGTAACTTCAACTGGCATCAGATGGCGGCTCGTTAATCGGTATTATTTTATTGAGTTGGAAAGAATTATCTTCTACGTGTCGCGAAAGAAATCTGTTAAGTTCTTTGTGTTGTGGCGCTCGACCAGTGAAGGCTTCGACATAATATGGAACACGGGCGAGCCGCAATGCAGTCTTTTCGTGCGTTCGTATGGAGATATAGCCGATCTGTACAAGGTATATGGTGCGCGCGCGCACATCGGCTATGTCGTCACCAAATCCGAAACGTTCAAACATCCGAGATAGACCGCGAAGACGCAACACATCGGCCTTCTGCACTTCGCTTTCAACTTTTTCTGATTGAAGTGCCCAACTGCGGATCGCGAATTCAAAAGCAGGATCAAATAGATCGCAATCGAACCAGCAATCAAAAACGTTCAAAACGGCTTCTTCGATTGTTTCTGCATAGGCATCTGTCTGGCGCAGTAGGGCACCTGTGTTCTTATCGCGCCAACGCGCGATAAGAGCGTCGAGCAATTCTCCACGGTCCTTGAAGAACCAGTAGAAACTGGTGCGTGACAGATCGAGCCGCTTGGCCAGCGGCAAAATGCGCACGGCCTCCACGCCGCTTTCGATGAGCGCATCGTAAGCCGCTTCAAGCCAGAGGTCGGGCGATCCGCGCCATCCTGCTTCGTTTGTTATTGGTCGTTCCATTGGCACCAGTTCTACCAGAGAGTCGGCGTTTGGCAAGAAGTCTAAACACTTTTGTACAACGAGATGACACTTATGATTATTAAATTGACATCTATGTACATTTCTAGCTAGCCTTGCTCAAAATAACAAATGGGAACGATCGAAATGTCAGCAGATCCGCTGTTGCAGCCATTTGCCATCAAGCATCTGACGCTTCGTAACCGCATCATGCTCACCTCGCATGAGCCAGCCTATGCCGAGGACGGCATGCCGAAGGAGCGTTACCGCGCTTATCACGTAGAACGTGCAAAGGCCGGTATCGCGCTGACGATGACGGCAGGCTCCGCCTCCGTGTCGAAGGACAGTCCACCTGCTTTCAACAATGTGCTGGCCTATAAGGACGAGGTTGTCCCCTGGTTGCGGATGCTGACCGACGAGTGCCATGAGCACGGCGCGGCGGTGATGATCCAGCTTACCCATCTCGGTCGGCGTACCCGTTGGGACAAGGGTGACTGGTTGCCCTCCGTGTCGTCGACGGCAAAGCGTGAACCGGCCCACCGCGCTTATCCCAAGCGGGCCGAAGACTGGGACATCGAGCGCATCATCCGCGATTATGCCGATGCGGCGGAGCGGATGAAAGCCGCTGGTCTCGACGGTCTGGAACTGGAAGCATATGGCCATCTTTTAGACCAGTTCTGGTCGCCGCTGACCAATGAGCTTGATGGAGATTACGGTGGTTCGCTCGACAATCGGCTCCGGTTTTCCTTTCAGGTTTTGACGGCTATTCGCGAGCGGGTGGGAACGGATTTTCTGGTCGGCATTCGTTACGTTGCTGATGAGACGCTGGAAGGCGGCCTGACGCGGGCGGATGGTCTGGAGATTTCCCGCAGACTGAAGGACAGCGATCTGGTCGATTTTCTCAATGTCATTCGCGGCCATATCGAAACCGATGCCGGTCTGACCGACGTTATTCCCATCCAGGGCATGCCCAGTGCGCCGCATCTGGATTTCGCGGGCGAAATTCGGTCCCACACAGGAATGGCGACGTTCCATGCCTCCAAAATTCAGGATGTTGCAACAGCCCGCCATGCCATCGCATCCGGCAAGCTCGACATGGTCGGCATGACACGCGCTCACATGACAGATCCATATATCGTCCGAAAAATCCTCGAGAAGCGGGAAGAGGAAATCCGCCCCTGCGTCGGCGCGAATTACTGCCTGGACCGGATTTATCAGGGCGGTGCAGCCTATTGCATCCATAATCCTGCTACGGGCCGCGAGAGCTCAATGCCGCATGTGGTCAACAAGGCTGAACAAAGCCGCCGCATCGTAGTCGTCGGGGCCGGTCCCGCCGGGCTGGAAGTCGCGCGCGTCTGCGCCGAGCGCGGCCATAAGGTCGTGGTCTTCGAGGCGGCGAGTCAGCCGGGCGGTCAGGTGCGGCTGACAGCGCAAAGCCCGCGTCGACGCGAGATGATGGGTGTCATCGACTGGCGCATGGCGCAGTGCGGAAAGCTCGGCGTCGATTTTCGTTTCAATGTCTGGGCGGAGGCCGACACGGTAATGGCGGAAGCGCCGGATGTGGCGATCATCGCAACCGGCGGCATGCCGGAAATGAGCCTGCTTGGCGCGGGCAACGAGCTTGCCGTTTCTGCCTGGGACATCATTTCCGGTGATGTGCGCCCGGGAATCAATGCACTGGTCTTTGACGAAGCTGGGGATCATGCCGGGCTACAGGCGGCGGAATTCATTGCTAATGCGGGCGGCAAAGTTGAGATTATGACCGCGGACCGCACATTCGCACCGGAAGTTATGGGCATGAACCTTGTGCCCTATATGCGCAGCCTGCAAAAGAAGGATGTGACCTTCACGGTCGGCTATCGTCTGGAAGGCATTAACCGCGATGGCAATCGGCTTATCGCGCGGATTGGCAGCGATTATTGCGGACTTGCCAACGAACGAGAATTTGACCAAATCGTTATCAATGACGGTACACGACCGATGGATGCGCTGTATTTCGAGCTGAAGCCCAAGTCCCGAAACCTCGGCGCGGTGGATTACGACGCACTGATCGAAGGGCGCAGGCAGAACGTTGTCAGAAATGCACAAGGTGCTTTCGAGCTTTACCGGATTGGCGATGCCGTTGCGGCCCGTAACACCCATGCGGCCATTTATGACGGTTTGCGACTGGGCAAGGATCTATAACCAGAGGCATACCCTCATAACTAAGAGTTATGAGGTCGTAGACATTTTTTGCCTTTGTAATCTTTTCAGCGGTCACTATCGTAATGAAGATCAAGGGAACGTCAGCGGCATAATAAAAACATAGATCAGCGTGTCTTGCAGGCATTTTGCCCGCATCCACGCAAAGATGGGACTGTCGCGATGGATGATAAAAAAGGGAGTGCGGTTATTGAACGCAATGCGACCGACCCTGGTGTCAGGGTCTGCTGGCGTGGAAAATGCGCCTGCCGCCGTATCGAAACTCATATGCCTTGAGGGGTTGAGCAAGCATTTCGGGGCGCATCTCGTCCTTGAGAATATCGATCTGGAAGTCGCGCAAGGTGAAGTGCTGGCAATCATCGGCCCCAGCGGCTCGGGCAAGAGCACGCTTCTGCGTTGCATCAATTATCTGGAACGGCCAGACGGCGGTCTTCTGACAGTTGGTAATGTGAAACTCGACGCCACTCAGACGCCGCGTACTGCGCAGCTGAAAGAGTTACGCAATACGGTTGGCATGGTGTTCCAGTCGTTCAATCTGTTCCCGCATATGAGCGTTCTGCGCAATGTCAGCCTGCCCCAGGAACGTGTGTTGGGTCGCAGCCGCGCGGAAGCTGAGGAACGGGCGATCCAACTCCTCGAACGTGTCGGTCTCGCCGATAAGGCAACACAATATCCGGGCCGTTGCTCCGGCGGTCAGCAGCAGCGCATCGCAATTGCGCGCTCGCTGGCGCTCAATCCGCAGGTGATGCTGTTTGACGAGCCGACCTCGGCGCTTGATCCTGAACTGGGGCTCGAAGTGCTTGCCGTCATGCGCGAGCTTGCCGAAAGCGGCATGACCATGCTCGTCGTGACCCATGAAATGGGTTTTGCGGAAAATGTCTCCGATACGGTCATGATCATGGCCGACGGGCGCATCATCGAAAAAGGCGCATCGAAGGACGTCATGCGCAATCCGCAAGAGGAACGCACGAAGCGGTTTCTTCGTGCGGTGCATGACCGATGACAGCGGACAATATTCTCCTCATCCTGAGCGGTCTGCCATGGACCATCGCGCTGACACTGGGTTCCTTCGCAATCGGCTGCATTCTTGGTGTTCCGCTTCTCGCGGCACGCCAGGCGCATCTCGCGCCCGTACGTTGGATGGCTGCTGTTCTGATTCAAATCGTGCGCGCCCTTCCGCCGATCCTCTGGCTCTTTATCATCTTCTTCGGCATTGGCATGGGCATCATGCCGATCAATCCTTTCATTGCAGCGCTGATCGGTCTGGGGCTGATCGCATCGGCAAATATGGCTGAAATCTATCGCGGCGCGCTAACCTCTCTTCACCATGGCCAGTGGGAAGCGGCGACGGCGTTGAATTTCGGCACTCGCCACACGCTGGTCGATGTGGTCGCGCCGCAGGCTTTTCGTGTCGCGCTGCCATCTGCTGCGAGCTATCTGATCGGGCTGATGAAGGAAACCGCTGTTGCCTCGACAATCGGTGTCGCAGATCTCGCCTTCCGTGGAAATCAGGTGTCTCAGCTCACCTTCAAGGGCATCGAGGTCTTCGCGTTGGTCGGCCTGTTCTACATCTTCCTGAGCCTCCCCGTCGCATGGCTGTCGCGCTCTGCCGACAGCTATCTGAGAGCAAAGGTGGCGCGCTGATGTTTCCGACCTCCGAAGAATTCTACGAATGGATGCCTGCGTTGCTCGGCGGGTTGCAAGTCAGCTTGCAGGTGGCGGCGCTGAGCCTCGTCATCGGCATTCCGATCGGGCTTCTGCTGGCGTTGGGTGTTGGCGCAAAATCGCGTTTCAATCGCTATCTGAGCCTGTTTCTGGTCGAGATCGGACGCGGCGCTCCGGCGCTGGTGCTGTTGCAGTTCATGTATTTCGGTCTGCCTGCGACAGGGCTGACAATGACCTCGTTTTCGGCTGCCGTGGTGGCGCTGGCCTGGAATACGGGGGCCTATACCAGCGAAATCATCCGAGCAAGCCTGCTATCCATCCATCACGGCCAGCGCGAAGCGGCGGAGGCGATGGGCTTCAATGCGCTTGACGAACTGCGCTTCGTCCTTCTGCCGCAGGCACTGCGCGTCGCGCTTCCAGCGCTCTTGGGTTTCGCGATCCTGATTTTTCAGGGCACGTCGCTTTGCTTCACGATCGCCCTGCCGGAACTCGTCAGCAATGCCTACGAAATCGGATCCAACACATTCCGCTATATGCCTGCCTTGCTGCTGGCCGGATTGCTCTATGCCACGATCTGCATTCCGGCGGCATGGATCGTTTCCTATGTGGAGAAGCGTTCATCCGCTTACGCCACCCGATAAAGCCCAACGCAACAATAAATGCCCAAAACAATAAAGGGGAGTAGCAGATGAAAAATGGGATGATACGTAAAGGTGTTCTCGGCGCCGCATTGCTTATAGGTCTGCCTTCGGCAGCCTTCGCAGAGGATTGCAAGCCGAAGCATGAGTTCAAGACCATCACGCCGGGCACATTGACGATTGCCGTCACCACCTATGCACCGCATTCCTTCATGGATGAAAGCGGTACGCTACGCGGTCTCGATGGCGATATCGCCACCGAATTCGCCAAGCGCGAATGCCTGACCGTCAAGCCGGTTGCCGTCGATCCGGCAGCGGCCATCCAGTATGTGTTGTCGGGTCAGGCCGATATCACCACCGGCGACTGGTATCGTACCGCCGAACGCGCCAAGGTTATGAACCTGTCCTATCCGCTCTATAAGGACCAGATGGGTCTTTATTCCAAGGATGGCGCCAAGACCGTTGAGGAACTGGTCGGCAAGAATGTTGGTACCGTTCAGGGCTATCTTTGGGTCGCCGATGCCAAGAAGCTGCTTGGTGCAAAACTGCGCCTTTATCCGAATTCGGTGAACATGCATCAGGATCTTGCATCCGGGCGCATCGATATCGGCATTGACGGCTATTCAACCGGCGCTTATGCGGCCAAGAATGGCACGCTAAAGGATATCAAGGTCGAGGTGGCGCAGCCCGATCCACGTATCCGCGCCACCAAGGAAGCAGCACAGGCAAGCCTGCCTTATGCCAAGAGCGCTACGGAATTCGGTGCGGCGCTCGACGCCAATATCGAAGAAATGCACAAGGATGGCACAATCGCCAGAATCCTGAAGTCCTATGGCTTGGATGAAAGCGCTGGCGACACCGGTGCGCCGAGGCTCATCGAGTAATCGATAACACAATGATATGGTGCAGCGGTTTACTGCTGCATCTGCATCAGCCATACTTTTTATCGGAGACAGCAACGATGACTGTTTACGCGGTCAGACGGAATAGCCAGTCGTGGTATGGGGAACAGGTCGGCATTCTCATTCTTGATGCGGCCTATCCCTGTGTGCCAGGCAATGTCGGCAATGCGACGACCTATAATTATCCGGTTCGTTATCAGGAGGTGCGTGGTGCTACCATAGATCGGCTGTTGAATCGGCGAGACCCGGACTTGCGTGAGGCTTTCGTGGAGGCGGCGGTTGAGTTGCAGGGGCGTGGTGTGAAAGCAATTACCGGTGCTTGCGGATTCATGGCATATTTTCAGAAAGAGGTTGCCGAAGCAGTCGATATTCCGGTCTTCTTGTCGAGCCTGATGCAGATACCTTTCATGCACGCCGTAGCGCGTGGCACAGTGGGCGTGATCACCGCCAATGCAGAGCGTTTGACACCGCGCCATTTCGCGGCAAGCGGAATCTCCGGTGCGATTCCAATTGTGCTAGCGGGAATGGAAGATCAGGTGGAATTCCGTGAAGCAATCCTCGAAGAGAAGGGAACGCTCGATTCCGCCGCCATCGAGCGGGAGGTTTGTGAGGTAGCCAAAAAGTTGGTGCGTGAAAATCCCGATGTTCGCTCCATTCTACTCGAATGCAGCGATCTCCCACCCTATGCTCATGCGGTGCAGAAAGTGACTGGACGACCTGTTTTCGATTTCATCTCGATGATTAACTATGTCCAGCAGACTGTTGCGTGTCGCCCTTATCACGGCTTCATGTGACCGGGAGTTCTCCGATGCCGCTTGACCACTATTTTCTCCTTGGCCGCTCAGGTCTTCGTGTTAGCCGCCTGGCGCTTGGCACGATGACGTTCGGCAATGGCGGGATCAGGGGGATCGGCGGAGCGTGGGGCACCGACGAAGACAATGCGCGCGCTATTTTCGACCGTTATCTGGAAGCAGGCGGCAATTTCATCGACACGGCGGATTCCTATGGTGCGGGTCTCAGCGAGACGCTGGTTGGAAACTTTGTCGAGGAAGCTGGCGCGCGCGATCGTGTGGTCATTGCGACGAAATATTCGAACAATTTGCAGCCGGGCAATCCCAATGCCGGCGGTAATGGCCGCAAGAACATGATGCGTGCGGTCGACCAGTCGCTGAGACGGTTGAAGACCGATTATATTGATCTTTATATGGTCCATACCTGGGATGGTATGACGCCGGTGGAAGAGGTGATGCGAGGCTTCGACGACCTAATCCGCGCCGGTAAAATTCGCTATTGCGGCCTTTCCGATGTGCCCTCATGGTATGCGGCGCGGGCGCAAACATGGGCAGAAGCGCATGCGCTCGCGCAGCCCATCAGTCTTCAATTGCCCTATTCGCTGGTCGAGCGCAGCATAGAGCAGGAGTTCGTGCCGCTCGGACAAAATCTTGGCCTCGGGATTACTGCGTGGAGCCCATTGGCTATGGGGCTTCTGTCGGGCAAATATCGCGCTGGCGGCGAAGGCCGGTTGAACCGCGACAATGCCAAAGGGCTGGGGTTTTTCACCGAACGAAACACCCGCATCGTTGCGGCTTTGGCTGAGGTTTCGGACGCCATAGGTAAGCCGATGGCACAGGTCGCCCTTAACTGGGTGGTGACGCAGCCAGGTATCGGGGCAGCCATTATAGGCGCGAGCAAACTTGCGCAACTCGACGACAATCTGGGGGCGCTCGCATTTACACTTCCGGCTGAATTGCGTGCCCGATTGGAGGATGCAAGCGTCCTTCAGCCCACTTATCCTTATTCGCTTTTCGCGCCGAATTATCAGGCGGGTATTCTCAACACCGGTGTTTCGGTCGGTGACAAGCCTGCCGGTTATCAGCACCCGCATTTCGTGCCGAAGGTCGGTGAATACGCTTTCGGAAAGCCTCCTCAAAACGACTGACCAGCTTAAGGAACCACCATGAACGACATGCCCGCGAAGTTGCGCTCCGTCGCCGCCGTCGAACCAACTATTTTTATCCTCACGCTTGATTGCGATGACAAGCCCGGCATCGTGGCAGCCATCACCACGGAACTGGCGAGCATCGGTGGCAACATCGTGGAAAGCAATCAGTTTCGCGACAGGCTGAGTAACCGCTTTTTCATGCGCATCGCTTTCAGCGCGCCGCTTGGCATGTCGCGAGAGGCGATCGAGCATGCGCTGAAGCCGGCAGGCGAGCGGTTTGGCATGAAATTCGTGGTGGCCGATGCCAGCCGCAAGCCGAAGATCGTTCTCATGGTGTCCAAATTCGATCACGCCATGCTGCATCTTCTCTACCAGATTCGTGTCGGCTGGCTGAATGCCGAGGTCGTCGCCATTGTCTCCAATCATAAAGATAGTCGCGAGACGGCGGAAAGTGCGGGCATTCCCTACCATTGCTGGGGCGTGAACAAGGAAAACAAGTCCGAGCAGGAAGCACGCCTGTTCGATCTGGTGCGTGAGACGCAGGCTGATCTGGTGGTCCTCGCACGCTATATGCAGGTGCTGTCGGATAATCTGTCCAACCGCCTGTTCGGCAAGATCATCAACATCCACCATTCCTTCCTGCCATCCTTCAAGGGTGCAAAGCCCTATCATCAAGCGTTCGAACGCGGCGTGAAGTTGATCGGTGCAACGGCGCATTATGTGACGCCGGACCTCGACGAAGGCCCGATCATCGAGCAGGAAACCGAGCGCGTCACGCATTCTATGAGCGCGGAAGATTTTGTCGCCACCGGGCGTGATATTGAAAGCCGGGTTCTTGCCCGGGCAGTGAAGATGCATCTGGAAAACCGCGTCATGCTAAATGGGCATAAGACGGTGGTTTTCGCGCAATAGGCCGAGGTCTATTTATCCAGTTCCGCGTCTGCGCCCTGTTCGAGAAGCCAATCGCGGAACAGTTCTGCACCCCGCTTCGGCGGGCGCTGTGCGGGCATGACTAGATGGATCGTATCGCCGGACCGATGAAAAATATGCGCGGCGGGCACAAGCCGTCCGGCCACGATGTGATCATGGACAAGGTGTTTCCATCCAAGCGCCACGCCTTGGCCCTGCACCGCAGCCTCAATCGAGCTGAGCGCGTCTGTGAATACAAAATCCTGTTCAATGCGTGGGTTTGGTACGCCGGAACGTTCCAGCCATTCGCGCCAGCCAAGCCGCGAGCGGTGCCGCTCCTCAAAATGCAGCAGCGTGTGGTTCAAAAGATCGCTTGCTTCCTCGATCTGTCCGCGCTCCTTCAGATAAGCGGGGCTGCATACCGGCCAAACTTCTTCCGTGACGAAAGGCCAGGCGAAGATACCCGGCCATTTGCCTCTTCCCAAGCGCGCTGAAACATCGATATCCTCTTCAAGCAAATCCTGATCGTCACGGCTGCTTTCCTCGATACGCAGCGCCACATCTGGATACTTTTCCTTAAAACCTTTTAAGCGCGGCAAAAGCCATAGTTGCACGAAGGATGCCGAGAACGACACGCGGATGATGTCGCGTGAATGTTTCTTGCGCATCGACGAAATGACCATGTGCAGATGGTCGAACGCCTCCTGCGTTTCGCGATAAAGTCGCTGGCCTTCCGCTGTCAGCTCCAGACGGCTGCGCTCGCGCCGGAAAAGCTTCAATCCTGTGGCTTCCTCCAAAAGCTTGATCGTCTTGCTTACCGCGGGCTGGCTGACATTCAGCTCTTCCGCCGCTGCGGTAAAGCTTAGCCGCCGGGCCGCCGCCTCGAATACGAAGAGATAATTGGCCGAGGGAATGAGCGAGCGGAGTCTATGCATAATCTGAAGTTATATCTTCTCCGATTTTTTATCAAGCTCACAGGGCGCGGCACCCTCTATAATGTAACGCACAAAGGAGCCGGTATTGTCGCCGGGAGCGACATTTCGGCAAACTCCAGATCATATATTGGAAGGGAACTTGGAATGCAGACTCATGCGCGCGCGGTTGTCATCGGGGGAGGTTGCGTCGGTGCCTCCATTCTATACGGTCTGGCCCAGAGAGGCTGGTCGGACATTGTTCTTCTGGAGCGCACGCAACTCACCGCTGGTTCCACATGGCACGCTGCAGGACTGATCCCGTCCTATGCGCGCAGCATCAATATCGGTCGCATGATCAACAAGTCCATCGAGATTTACGAAGGTCTGGAGGCTGAGACTGGCCAGCATGTCGGCTGGCATAAATGCGGTCAGCTACGCATTGCCAATACCCGCGACCGGCTGGACGAATATAAGAGCTACATGAGCGTTGCCGAAGTGCAGGGCGTGCGCGCCGAGCTGGTTTCCCCGGAGCGCGCCCGCGAATTGTGGCCTCTGCTCGAAAATAATCATGACATGCTGGGCGCGCTCTATCATCCGGATGACGGCCATATCGCGCCTGCGGATGTCACCATGGCGCTCGCCAAGGGCGCGCGAGACAAGGGCGCGAAGATTTATCTCAACACGCAGGTTAACGGTTTCGAGCGTCTGCCGAGCGGCGAGTGGAAGGTGAAGACCAATCAGGGCGACATCATCTGCGAGCATATCATCTCGGCGACGGGTAATTATGCCCGGCAGACCGGGGCCATGCTCGGCCTCGACATTCCGGCGATCCCGATCATCCATCAATACTGGATCACCGATGCGGTGCCCGAAGTGATCGAGCGCAAGCGTCAGGGCTTGCCCGAAATGCCAATCCTCCGCGACGAGGGCTTTGAAGGCTATCTGCGTGAGGAAGGCGACGGGCTGATGTTCGGCCCATATGAGAAGACGGAGCACCTTAAGCTTTTCGCCGAAAACGGCGTTCCGGAATGGTTCGGCGCCGATCTTCTGGAAGAGGATTTTGACTCGGTATCGTGGAACTGGGAGCAAGCCATTGAAATGGTCCCTGCACTCGGTCGCGTCGGTATTAAGGCCAATGTCCGCGGGCCGTTCCAGATGACGGCGGATGAGCTGCCGCTGGTTGGTCCCGCCTGGGGGCTGGACAATGTCTGGCTGGCTGAAGGCGTCCCGGGCGGCATCCTCTGGGGCGGTGCCATCGGTTATTACCTTTCCGAGCGTATTGTGGAGGGCGGCAACAGTATTGATACATCCGAACTCGATCCGCGTCGTTTCGGCGATTACGCCAACAAGAACTGGACCCGCGAGAAAGTGCGCGAATCTTGGGGCACCCATGCGGAGCAGCATTATCCCGGACAGGATATGCCTGCTGCCCGGCCGCAGAAAACCGCGCCATCTTATGATCGCCTGACGGAACTTGGTGCTGTGTGGGGATGTCTCAACGGCTGGGAAATGCCGAACTGGTTTGCACCCAAGGGAGTGGAGGCCAAGGACCAATATAGCTGGCGGTGGACGGAAAAGGGCAAATATGTTGGCGAGGAAGTTGAAGCGGTGCGTAACGCGGTCGGCCTTGTCGAAATGACGCCGATGACCAAATTCGAGGTCAGCGGTCCCGGTGCGGAAGCCTGGCTCGATGGCGTTCTCGCCAACCGCCTGCCGAAGATCGGACGTGTCAACCTCGCACATCACCTAACGAAGAAGGGCGGTGTGCAGGCGGAATATGTGGTGTCGCGTCTCGATGACGGTACTTTCTATATGATTTCCACTCCGCGTGCCGAACGCTGGAATTTTGACGATCTGTCGAAGCTGCTACCGACGGACGGCAGTGTCATTCTGCGCAATGTAACCAATGACCGGGGTTGCTTCACCATTGTCGGACCGAAGGCGCGCGAAGTGTTGCAACCGCTCACCGAAATCGACCTCTCCAACGAAGAATTCCCATGGTTCGGCATCAAAACAGGAACGGTCGGTCTTGCCAGCGATGTACGCTTGCTGCGAGTCAATTATGAGGGTGAGCTGGGCTGGGAGCTTTATCATCCGCTGGCCTATCAGCGCCATCTGCTGGACGCGTTGCTCACGGCAGGCAAGGAGCACGGCTTGCGTCTCATCGGTCTGCATGCGCTGGAATCGCTGCGTCTCGACAAGTCTTATCGCGCCATGTACCGCGACATGAACACCGAGCTTAGCGCCTGGGAAAGCGGTCTTGAACGCTTCATTCGCCTCGAGAAAGGTGATTTCATCGGCAAACAGGCGCTGGTTGAGGAAAAGGAACGTGGCATAAAGCGGCGTTCCGTCACCCTTGCGGTGGAAACCGATGGCGCCAGCACGTTGACCTGCGAGGGTGTTTATCGTGACGGCAAGCTGGTGGGGCGGGTCACTTCCGGCAGCTATTCCTATACATTCGGACACGACATCGCGCTCGCGTTGCTGCCGGTCGAACTTGGGGTGCCCGGCATGGAATTGGAAATCCCAGTTCTCGGTGAGATGCGCAAGGCTCGGGTCATCAAGGAATCGCCATACGATCCGGAAGCCAGGCGTGCCCGCGGTTAACGCAGATCGTGCCAAGTCGCGTTTCTATTCGAATGAAAGGTTAGCCTCATGAAGGCAGTTGTCGCAGTGAAACGGGTTGTCGATTACAACGTAAAGATCCGTGTGAAGGGTGATGGTTCGGGTGTTGAGCTTTCGAACGTTAAGATGTCGATGAACCCTTTTGACGAGATCGCGGTTGAAGAGGCGATCCGTCTGAAAGAAGCGGGCAAGGTGACGGAAATCGTCGCGGTTTCGGTTGGCCCGGCGCAGGCGCAGGAAACGCTGCGCACAGCCCTTGCCATGGGCGCGGATCGGGCGATCCTGGTCAAGACGGACGAAACGGTCGAGCCGCTTGGCGTCGCCAAGGTTTTGAAGGGCGTGGTCGAGGCGGAAAAGCCGGACATGGTTTTCCTCGGCAAGCAGGCGATTGACGACGATTCCAACCAGACCGGCCAGATGCTGTCGGCATTGCTTGGCTGGAGCCAGGCAACCTTTGCCTCCAAGGTGGAGCTTGCCGATGGTTCGGCCAAGGTGACGCGTGAAGTCGACGGCGGACTACAGACAATCGATGTGAAGCTTCCGGCGATTGTCACGGTTGATCTGCGTTTGAACCAGCCGCGTTATGCGTCGCTGCCCAACATCATGAAGGCCAAGAAGAAGCCGCTCGATGAAAAGTCGCCTGCCGATTTCGGCGCCGATATTGCACCACGTTTGAAGGTTCTGAAGACCGAAGAGCCAGGTGGCCGCAAGGCAGGCGTCAAGGTCGGCTCTGTCGCAGAACTGGTCGAGAAGCTGAAAGCTGACGGCGTACTGTAAAGAAATCGGAAGGGACGAGACAAATGGCTATTCTTCTTATTGCCGAACATGACAACGCAACCCTTTCCGACCAGACGGCCAAGGCGCTGACGGCAGCGGCCCAGATCGGCGGCGATGTCGATATTCTGGTGGCTGGCAAGGGTGCAAAACCTGCCGCCGATGCGGCGGCAAAGCTCAAAGGCGTGCGCAAGGTTCTGCTTGCTGAAAGCGATGGGCTGGAAAACCGTCTGGCTGAGCCAACGGCAGCACTCATTGTGGACCTTGCCGCGAATTACGACACGATCATTGCGCCTGCGACGACCTCGGCCAAGAACATCCTGCCGCGCGTGGCAGCGCTTCTCGATGTGATGCAGCTTTCCGAAATCATGGAAGTCGTATCGGCTGACACGTTCAAGCGTCCGATCTATGCGGGCAACGCGATCCAGACGGTCCAATCGACCGACGCCAAGAAGGTCATCACGGTGCGCACCGCTTCCTTCTCCGCCACGGGCGAGGGCGGTTCGGCTGCGGTTGAAAGCGTCAATGCGGCTGCCGATCCGGCACTGTCGAGCTTTGTTGGCAATGCACTTTCGGAATCGGATCGTCCGGAACTGACCTCGGCGAAGATCATCATCTCGGGCGGTCGTGCGCTTGGTTCGGCGGAAAAGTTCCAGGAAGTGATCCTGCCGGTTGCCGACAAGCTGGGTGCTGCGGTTGGCGCCAGCCGTGCGGCCGTCGATGCGGGCTATGCACCGAACGACTGGCAGGTTG
>Ga0180222_1000500_pt1 | contig 56239 bp, 50 predicted proteins | sample eDN5th37CKraftOP_FD_151336 | JGI IMG/M metagenome (GOLD analysis project Ga0180222, IMG submission 151336) | Enriched Organic Plus compost microbial communities from Emeryville, California, USA - eDNA 5th pass 37_C Kraft OP (version 2) (version 2) ...
TGTGGCTGAACCGCGGCAAGGAATCGGTGGTGATCGATCTCGCCACCGAAGCCGGGCGCGGCGAACTGGAGACCCTGATCGCCGGCGCCGACGTGCTGCTGCAGAACCTCAAGCCCGGCGCCATGGACAAGCTCGGCTTCGCGCGCGAGCGGCTGCGCAAGGACTATCCAAAACTCATCATCTGCACGATCTCGGGCTATGGCGACGACGGGCCGTATGCCGACCGCAAGGCCTATGACCTGCTGATCCAGGCCGAGAGCGGCCTCGCCTCGATCACCGGCGGCCCGGAAAGCGCCTCGCGCGTCGGCATGTCGATCGTCGATGTCGCGACCGGCGCCAGCGCGCATGCCGCGATCCTCGAAGCGCTGATCGGGCGCTCGGTCACCGGACAGGGCGCCGACATCCGTATATCGATGTTCGACGTGATGGCGGACTGGCTCACCGTGCCGCTGCTGGCGGCCGAGGCCGGGCATTCACCCAGGCGCATCGGCCTCGCCCATCCCTCGATCGCGCCCTATGGCGTGTTCATGTCGAAAGACGGCAAGGACATCCTGATCTCGATCCAGAACGAGCGCGAGTGGAAGAAACTCTGCTCTGACGTGCTCGGCCAGCCCGCGCTGCCGGAGGACCCCCGCCTTGCCAACATGGTCGAGCGGGTGAAGAACCGCGCCTTCACCGACAAGATCGTCGCCGACGGCTTTGCCGCTCTCACCCGCGCCGAACTGCTCGACCGGCTCGCCAAGGCAGACATTGCCTTCGCCGAAGTCAACAGCATGGACGATCTGTCGAAACATCCGCATCTGCGGCGGATCACCGTCGGCAGCCCCAATGGCCCGCTCGCCTACCCGGCCCCGGCGGCCATCGTGATGGACCAGCCGCGTCGCTACGGTGCGGTGCCGGCGCTGGGTCAGCATGCCGATCGACCTCCGGCCCCCACGCCTGCAAGGAAGCCGACATGACCGACACGCTCGATCTCGATCATCTCCGCCAATGGATCGGCCGGACCGAAGAGGCCAGCGACATCGTCACCGCGCATCTGGCGAAAGCTTTGCGCGCAACCTTGTTCCTCGATATCGGCAACCCCAAGACCGGCGACACCGCGCCGTTCACGACGCATTGGTGCCTCGCCCAGCCGGTCTATCCGATGGCGATGCTCGGCCCTGACGGCCACCCCGCCCGCGGCGGCTTTCTGCCGCCGGTGCCGCTGCCGCGGCGGATGTGGGCCGGCGGCGAGCTGCAGTTCATCGCGCCGCTGCGCGTCGGCGACGACGTCACGCGAACCTCGCGCATCGCCGACGTGGTGCTGAAGACGGGTTCGACCGGCCCGCTGTGCTTTGTGACGGTCAATCATGACATCACCACGCCGCGCGGCGTCGCGATCCGCGAGCGACAGGACATCGTCTATCGCGACATGCCGAGCGACGGAAAAAATGCCGCGACGGCCAAGCCCGCGACAATGCCCGCGCCGAAGCACCGCCGCGTTCTCGCCTCGGATCCGGTGCTGCTGTTCCGCTATTCCGCGCTCACCTTCAATGGCCACCGCATCCATTACGATCTCGACTATGTCACCCGGGTCGAAGGCTATCCGGGCCTGATTTTTCACGGCCCGCTGCAGGCGGCGCTGCTGGTGGAATTCGCCGCCGAGCACGGCGGGACAGCGCCGCGCAAATTCAGCTATCGCGGACTGCAGCCGCTGTTCGCGAGCAGCGAATTCAGCCTCAACGCGGCCGAGACCGGCGATGGCCTCGACGTCTGGGTGGCCAATGCCAACGGAGCGCCGACGATGCGTGGCCTCGCGAGCTGGTGAAATAGGCGGAGAAATTTGCACTATTGCGGACATCGTCCAGCCGTCGCGCGTTAGCAGCCGTCGCGTATCGCCAGCAATGCGAGCGAGATCGCGGATTGATGTTGGTTTCGGCTGCGCCGCTGTATTCATCGCGCGCAAAAACACGATAGATTGGGGCCATCGAACGGCCGCCAAGGATCAATCACGTGTCGCGCAAGAAACAGGAAACCGCCCGTACCGCCCTCACTGTCAAGCAAGCCACTTTCGAGTTGCTGCGTTCTTTCGGAATCGACCGGGTGTTCGGCAATCCCGGCTCCACTGAACTGCCGTTCCTCAGCGACTGGCCCGACGACATCGATTACGTGCTCGGCCTGCAGGAGGCATCGGTGGTCGGCATGGCCGACGGCTATGCCCAGGCCAGGCGCAACGCGGCCTTCGTCAATCTGCACTCCGCAGCCGGCGTTGGGAATGCACTCGGCACCATCTACACCGCGCATCGCAACCAGACGCCGATCGTCATCACCGCCGGGCAGCAGGCGCGGAGCATTCTGCCGCTACAGCCGTTCCTCTATGCCGAACGGGCGTCCGAATTTCCGCGTCCCTATGTCAAGTACAGCGTCGAGCCGGCCCGCGCCGAGGACGTCCCTGCCGCGATCGCGCGCGCCTATTACGTCGCGATGCAGCCGCCCTGCGGCCCGACCTTCGTCTCCGTTCCGATCGACGACTGGACCAAGCCGGCCCAGCCCGTCGCCGCCCGGCGCGTGAGCCGCGAGATCGGTCCGGATCTGTCCGCCATCCGCGTGCTGGCCGAGGCGATCGCCGCAAGCAAGAACCCGGCACTGGTGGTGGGACCGGCGGTCGATCGCGCCGGCGCGGTCGATCTGATGGTGCAGGTCGCGGAACTGGCCCGCGCCGCGGTGTGGGTCAGCCCGTTCTCGGCACGCTGCAGCTTTCCGGAGCGGCACCCGCAATTCGCCGGCTTCCTGCATGCCTCGCCGACGCAGCTCTCCGATGCCCTGCGCGCGCATGATCTCGTGGTGGTGATCGGCGCGCCGGTGTTCACCTTCCATGTCGAGGGACACGCCACCATTTTCGATGGCCACACCACGCTGTTCCAGATCACCGACGATCCGGCCTCCGCCTCGGTCGCACCGCTCGGCACCAGCATCATCGCCACCATGGCGCCGGCATTGACCGCGCTGCGCGATGCGCTGCCGCGCAGCAGCCGGGCTGCGCCCGCGGGACGCAGCCTGCCGCCGCCGCCGCCCGCGGCTGATCCCATCACCGCCGAATACATGCTGCATGCGCTCGCGACCACCATGCCGCCGGACGCCGCGCTGGTGGAGGAGGCGCCATCGCATCGCCCGACCATCCAGAAATATCTGCCGATGCGCGGGCAGGACAGTTTCTACACGATGTCGAGCGGCGGCCTAGGCTACGCGATGCCGGCATCCGTCGGCCTCGCCTTCGGCCGTCCCGACCGGCGCACCGTCTGCCTGATCGGCGACGGCTCGGCAATGTATTCGATCCAGGCGCTGTGGACGGCCGCACAGCGCCGCCTCCCGCTCACCGCCGTTATCATCAATAACGGCGGCTATGGCGCGATGCGCTCGTTCAGCCAGGTGATGCAGGTGCGCAATGTCCCGGGCCTCGAGCTTCCCGGCATCGATTTCGCGGGACTGGCGCGCGGCCTCGGCTGCGACAGCGTCCGGATCGCCGGGGCGGCCGAGCTGGTGCCGGCCTTGCAGCGCGCGTTCGGGCAGGCGGGCACCAACGTGATCGAGGTGATGGTCGATTCCGCTGTGCCGATCCTTTACGAACAGCGGCAATGAGCGCGTCTGGCCATGGCCGCCGCGACGGCTCCTGGCGACGATGCGATATGGCCCGGTCAGACGCTCAGGCCAGCGCCCGCTTGAGGTCGAAAGCCGGATCGACAGCCTGATCGGGCGTGATCGAGCGCCCGGCGCCAAGCAGGCGTCGCCCGAACATATGATCGCCGGCGCGATTGACCGACTCGATGCCGATCAGCCGATCGCCCTTGTAGCAAAAGGCCGAGAAAGCGCCGGCCGCCGGATCGCCCCGCATCACCGCGCGATCGAAGCCAGCGGTGAGCCCCGCGATCTGCAGCTTGTCGGCACCCTGGTCGCTCCAGAACCACGGCAGGCTGCTGTAGATCTCCGCCTTGCCGGTGAGCCGTGCGGCAAGGCATCGCGCCTGATCGGTGGCATTCTGCACCGATTCCAGCCGCATCGGCGCATCGAAGGCGGGACTGTCGAACAGCGCGCAATCGCCGATCGCGGAGATCGCCGGATCGGAGCTCGCCAGAAACCGATCCACAACGATGCCCGACGCCACGTCGAGACCGGCCTCCGCCGCCAGCTCGACATTCGGCAGCACGCCGACGCCGACCACCACCAGATCGGCCGCGAGCCGCCGGCCATCGCTCAGGCTGACCGCCGCGAGCCGGCCGTGTTCGGTCTCGATCTCGGTGGCGCGCACGCCGAAATGAATGCGGATACCGGCGTCGGCATGCTTGCGCTCGAAATAGCTGGAAATGTCCGGCGTCACGGCGCGCGCCATCACCCGCGGCGCCAGTTCGAGCACGTCGACCTCCATGCCCTTCGCGCGCGCCGTGGCGGCGAATTCCAGCCCGATGAAGCCGGCACCGATGACCACCACGCGCCGGCCCGCCGCAACGCGCGTGCGCAGCGCCTCGCTCTCGGCGAAGCTGCGCAGATACATCACGCCATCGACATTGGCATTCGGCACGTCGAGCAGGCGGTTGCGCGCCCCGGTGGCGAAGACGAGATGGCCGTAGCTGCGCGATGCGCCCGACGCCAGCAGCACGCCTCGCCGTGCCCGGTCGATCGCGACGGCGCGATCGGAAATTAACTCGATATTCTGGTCGGCAAAGAATTTGGCCGGCCGGAATATCACGCCCTCGGTGCCGCCATCGCCCTTCAGATGGGCCTTCGACAGCGGCGGCCGCTGATAGGGCAGCAGCGCTTCGTCGTTGACGAGACCGATCGACCCGGCATGGCCGAGCTGCCGCAGCGAGACGGCGAGCTGGAAGCCGGCATGGCCGGCACCGATGATCAGAATGGAGTTGTCCGACATGAATGCATCTGCGCCAATCGATGGGTCCTCGCGGCGGCCAGGCCGCAACGCTGCCCTATCTGCACGATTTTCCCCACTATTGTCATCACCCGACAGGTGACGATAAATGGAAATCTCCGCATTATCATCAAAAGGCCCGTTCGCATGCCGGACACATCATTCGAGGAAACCGCCCTGCTCGACATCGCGGGCCCGGTGGCGACCATCACGCTGAACCGTCCCGATTCCTTCAATTCGATCAACCTTGCAATCGCCAGACGGCTGGAGCAGATCGCGGCGCAGATCAGCGCCGACGACAGTATTCGCGTGGTGGTGATCGAAGGGCGCGGGCGCGCCTTCTGCGGCGGCGGCGACATCCAGGTGTTTGCCGCGGCGATGGACAATATCGGGCCGGTGGTGAGCGAACTGCTGCACCACTTCCATCAGTTCATCGCCACATTGCGGCGGATGCCGAAAATCGTGATCGCCAGCGTGCATGGCGCGGCGGCCGGCGCCGGCATGTCGATGGCGTTCATCGCCGATCTCTGCGTCGCTGCCAGTGACGTCAAATTCACCGCGGCCTACAACCGTCTCGGCGTCTCGCCGGATGGCGGCGGCACTGTCGGGCTCACCGAAACGATCGGCGCGCACCGCGCCCTGCAGTTTCTCCTCGCCGAGGACAGCATCACTGCCCAGCAGGCTTACGAGCGCGGCCTCGTCACCAAGGTGGTGCCGCCCGATCAGCTCAAGCAGGCGACACGGGAGCTGGCGCTGCGGCTCGCGAAGAATTCCGCGGAAGCGATCCGCAGCACCAAGGCGCTGGTGCATGCCGCGCCGCGCACGCCGCTGGAGCAGCAGCTCGAGGCCGAAGCGGCCGGCATCGCCACTTGCATGCAGACCGCGACGTTCCGTGACGCCGTCACCACATTCCTCAGCAAGAAGGCGTGACGCCGCCGGCCGCACCATCGCGGTGAGCGGACTCAACTGCCTGGGCTGCGGCCGCCCGCGCGCAGGAAGTCGAAATCGCAGCCCTCGTCGGCCTGCAATACGGTGTCGTGAAACAGCCGCGCATAGCCGCGCGACGCCGCCTCCGGCCGCGCGGGCTCCCGCCACGCAGCGCGCCGCCGCGCAAGCTCGGCATCCTCCACCAGCAGGTCGATCCGGCGGGCGGGCACGTCGAGACAAATCCGGTCGCCGGTTTTGACCAGCGCCAGCGGGCCGCCGATGGCGGCCTCCGGCGCGATGTGCAGAACGATGGTGCCGAACGCCGTTCCGCTCATCCGCGCATCGGAAATCCGCACCATGTCCTTGACGCCGGCGGCGGCGAGCTTGCGCGGGATCGGCAGATAGCCGGTCTCCGGCATCCCCGGCGCTCCCTTCGGCCCGGCATTGCGCAGCACCAGCACGTCCGCAGGGACGACATCGAGCGCCGGATCGTCGATCCGCCGCGTCATGTCCTCGACTGACTCGAACACCACCGCCCGGCCGGTGTGCTGCAACAGATCGCGGCTGGCGGCCGACTGTTTGATCACCGCGCCGCGCGGCGCGAGGTTGCCGTGCAGCACGGCCATCGCCCCGCCGGAATGGATCGGCGCCTCGCGCGAGCGGATTGCGTCCTGGCCGGGCACCTCCTCGGCCGCCGCCGCCACCTCGCGCAGCGACGCACCCGTGATGGTCGCGGCATCGAGATCGAGCAGATCGCCGAGCTGCCGCATCAGCTTCGGCACGCCGCCGGCATGGTGGAAATGCTCCATGTAGTGGGCGCCGGAGGGTTTCAGGTCGACCAGCATCGGAACGCGGCGCCCGAGCCGGTCGAACGCCTCGAGATCGATACGCTGCGACGCCCGGCCGGCGATGGCTGCGAGATGGACAAGACCGTTAGTCGACCCGCCGATGGCCTGCAGCACCACCTGTGCGTTGTGGAACGCCGCCGGTGTCAGCAGTTCGCTCGGCCGCGGCCGCTTGTGCTGCGCCATCGCAGCGGCGCAGCGGCCGCTCGCCTCGGCAAGGCGCACCCGCTCGGCATGCGGCGCCGGGATCGTCGCGCTCATCGGCAATGCCAGTCCCATCGCCTCGATCAGGCAGGCCATGGTGCTGGCGGTGCCCATCACCATGCAGGTGCCGACCGATGGCGCGAGGCGGCCGTTCGCGGCTTCGATCTCCGCGTCGTCGATGTCGCCGGCGCGGTACTTCGCCCACAGCCGCCGGCAGTCGGTGCAGGCGCCGAGCCCCTCTCCCTTGTGATGGCCCACCACCATCGGCCCCACCGGAACGACCACCGTCGGCAGATCGGCGCTGACGGCGGCCATCACCTGCGCCGGCAGCGTCTTGTCGCAGCCGCCGATCACGATCACCGCGTCCATCGGCTGGGCGCGGATCATCTCCTCGGTGTCCATCGCCATCAAGTTGCGCAGATACATCGAGGTCGGGTGCGCGAAGCTCTCGCCGATCGAGATGGTCGGAAACACCATCGGCAAGGCGCCGGCCAGCATCACGCCGCGCTTGGCCGCCTCGATCAGCGCCGGCATGTTGCCGTGGCACGGATTGTAATCGCTGTGGGTGTTGGTGATGCCGACGATCGGCCGGTCGAGCGCATCGTCGGAATAGCCGGCGGCCTTGATGAAGGCCTTGCGCAGGAACAGCGAAAAGCCGGCATCGCCATAGCTCGTCAGCCCCTTGCGCAGCCCGTCCGCCATCGGCGACATCCCTCCCTGATTGATCCACAGTCCTTCACCCTGTCATGGCAACGGTGAAAGACTCGGCTGTTGTCCTGGCGCATTGTCTTCACGCGAACCGGTCCGCCCTCGGGTCGAGCCCGAGGGCATGCTTCGCCCGCAAACGCCATAGCGCAGTTAGAAAGCGTCCAAACCGCCTGTCAACTCGCCGTCCCGGCATGGCCGCTGTTCCGATCCGGATACGAAAAAGGCGCCGGAGCGGTCATCGCCCCGGCGCCCTGATCGTGACAGGCTTGACGCGCTACGCCGCATTGAAGCCGGCGATGGCCTTCACCTCGAGATATTCCTCAAGGCCGAACTTGCCCCACTCGCGGCCGTTGCCCGACTGCTTGTAGCCGCCGAACGGCGCCGTGCGCTCGTTTTGAACGCCCTGCAGGTTGACGTTGCCGGCCCGGATCTGACGGCCGACCTTGCGGGCCCGCTCCACCGTGCCGGCGGACACGTAACCGGCGAGGCCATACGGGGTGTCATTGGCGAGGCGCACCGCATCGGCCTCGTCCTTGGCGCCCATGATCGCCAGCACCGGCCCGAAGATTTCCTCGCGCGCGATGGTCATGTTCTCGGTCACGTCGGCGAACACGGTCGGGCGCACGTAGAAGCCCTTGTTGACGCCTTCCGGCAGGCCGGGGCCGCCGGCGACCAGGGTCGCGCCCTCGTCGATGCCCTTCTGGATCAGGCCCTGGATCTTTTCCCACTGGGTGCGGTTCACCACCGGCCCGATGGTGGTGCCTTCGGCGCGCGGATCGCCGGCCTTGGTCTTTTCGGCGACGCCTCTGGCGATGGCGGCGACCTCGTTCATCTTCGACAGCGGCACGATCATGCGCGAGGGCGCGTTGCAGGACTGGCCGGAGTTGTTGAACATGTGGGCCACGCCCCCGGTCACGGCCTTCACCAGGTCGGCGTCATCCAGGATGATGTTGGGCGACTTGCCGCCAAGCTCCTGGCTGACGCGCTTCACGGTCGGCGCCGCACGCCTGGCGACGTCGATGCCGGCGCGGGTCGAGCCGGTGAACGAGATCATGTCGAGATCGGGATGCTCGCTCATCGCCGCGCCGACATCCGGCCCGAGGCCGTTCACCAGATTGAATACGCCCTTCGGCACACCGGCCTCATGCAGGATTTCGGCGAAGATCAGCGCCGAGGTCGGGGTGAATTCCGACGGCTTCAGCACCATGGTGCAGCCGGCGGCCAGCGCCGGCGCCACCTTGCAGGCGATCTGGTTCAGCGGCCAGTTCCACGGGGTGATCATGCCCACCACGCCGATCGGCTCCCGCACGATCACGGCCGAGCCGAGCGGCTCCTCGAACTGATAGTTCTTCAGCACGTCCAGCGTGGTCATCAGGTGGCCGAGCCCGGCGCCCGCCTGCAACTTCTCCGCCATCGGCAGCGGCGCGCCCATCTCGTCGGACACCGAGGCGCCGATTTCCTTCATGCGCCCCTTGTAGATGGCGATGATCTTTTCCAGCAGCGCAATGCGCTCCTCGCGGCTGGTCTGCGAATAGGTCACGAACGCCCGCTTGGCCGCGGCGACCGCCTTGTCCACATCCGCCTTGGAGCCGAGCGCGACCTCGTACATGGCCTCCTCGGTCGCCGGGTTGATGACCGGCGTCGATTTCTTGACGACCGGGTCGACCCAGGCGCCGTCGATATAGAATTGCATGCGATTGACCATGGCGGGACCTCACAAACTTGCGGGATTTGAAGAACTGAAGCGTTCTGCCGCCATCCTTGCATGAAACTGTGGCGAAATGAACCCGTCTGCCGCGGGGTGCGGTTGCGGGAGATGCATCAGGGGTGCGTTTCGCCTCCCCTTGAGCGGTCAGCGCGAATGCAATGAACGCCGGGGCGGGTGAACACAATCGGGTGTTGACTCGCCCGCCCCGGCCCTGGCTTCGCCCGGATCAATTCCTCCCCTCGAGGAAGGTCGAAAGGTCACACCGCCATCTTCCGGTGCCGCACCGGGGCGCCGGCGGTCAATCCTTCGGCGGCATCGATGATGGCATTGGCATCGATGCCGTAATGCCGGTAGAGGTCGCTGATGGAGCCGGTCTGGCCGAAATGCTCGACGCCGAGCGCCTCCATGCGATGGCCACAGACCGCGCCGATCCAGCCCAGCGCGGCGGGATGGCCATCCAGGACCGTCACGATGCCGCAGTCGCGCGGCAGCGGCGCCAGCAGCTTCTCGATATGGCTCATATAGGGCGCCCCGAGACGCTCCCGGCGCACACGGCGCGCGGCGGTCCAGCCGGCATGGAGGCGGTCCGCCGAGGTGATCGCCAGCACGCCGATATCGCGGCGGCTGTCGCCCAGGAGGCCGGCCGCCTCGATGGCCTCCGGCGCGACCGCGCCGCTATAGGCGATCACCGCCTCCGCGTTCGGGCCAGGCCGGCGCAGCCAGTAGGCGCCATCGGCGATGTCGCGCGCGAGGTCGGGCGTCATGATCCGCTGCGGCTGCTCGATCGCGCGCGTCGACAGCCGCAGATAAACCGAACCGCCGCTGCGGGTGCCGTCCCGGCTGTCGCCGTGGTCGTCGAGATCGCGCTGCATGTGCGCGAAGCCCCAGCGCATGATCACCGCGAGCTCGTCGACGAAGGCCGGCTCGAATGAAGCCAGCCCGTCCTGCGCCATGCCGATCAGCGGCGTCGCGATCGACTGGTGCGCGCCGCCCTCCGGCGCCAGCGTGATGCCGGACGGCGTCGCCGCCACCATGAAGCGCGCGTCCTGATAGCAGGCATAATTCAGCGCATCGAGCCCGCGCTCGATGAAGGGGTCGTAGAGCGTCGCGACCGGCAGCAGCCGCACGCCGTTGATCTGATGCGACAGCCCGAGCGCGGACGCCATGATGAACAGATTCATCTCGGCGATGCCGAGCTCCATGTGCTGCCCCTGCGGCGAATACTCCCAGGCGAAGGTCGAGGGAATCTTCTCCTTCTTGAACACATCCGCCATCGCCGCCTTGGCGAACAGGCCGCGCCGGTTCACCCACGCGCCGAGGTTGGTCGAGACGGTGACGTCCGGCGACGTGGTGACGATCCGCGCGGCGAGCTCGGTATCGCCGCGCGCCAGCTCGTTAAGGATCAATCCGAAGCCTTGCTGCGTCGACATCTGCGCCGCCGGCGAGAACGCCAGGCGCTCCGGCACCTCGATCTTCGGGGCGTCGAGGCGGCGCCGGCCATCACGGTTGAACGGCGCAGCCTTCAGGACAGCCTCCAGGTCATCGGGAGACTGTGCCATCCCCTCGAACTTGTCCCATTCATGGCCGGGCCGGATGTTCTGCGCGGCGCGGAAGGCATCCATCTGCGCCGGCGTCATCAGACCGGCGTGATTGTCCTTGTGGCCCTGGAACGGCAGGCCGATGCCCTTGACAGTATAGGCGATGAAACAGACCGGCCGGTCGTGATCGATGGATTCGAAAGCCTCCAGCACGCTGGCCATGTCGTGGCCGCCGAGGTTCGACATCAGCGCCAGCAGCTCGTCGTCGCTGCGCCGCTCGATCAAGGCACTGACCTCGCCCTGGTCGCCGATCTCGTCGAGCAGCCGCTTGCGGAATGCGGCGCCGCCCTGGAAGCAGAGCGCGGCATAGACCTGGTTGGGGCACCCATCGATCCAGCGCCGCAGCGCCTCGCCGCCCGGCTCGGCGAAGGCCGCCTGCATCAGCTTGCCGTATTTGACGATCACCACATCCCAGCCGAAGTTGCGGAACATGGTCTCGAACTTCTCCCACAGTCCCTCGCGCACCACGGCGTCGAGGCTCTGGCGGTTGTAGTCGACGATCCACCAGGTGTTGCGCAGGCCGTGCTTCCAGCCTTCCAGCAGCGCCTCGAAGATGTTGCCCTCGTCCATCTCGGCATCGCCGACCAGGGCGATCATGCGTCCCTCGCGGCGATCCGGCATCAGGCCATGGGCGACGACATAGTCCTGCACCAGCGACGCGAACAGCGTCTGCGCCACGCCAAGCCCGACCGAGCCGGTGGAGAAATCGACATCGTCAACATCCTTGGTCCGCGACGGATAAGACTGCGCGCCCTTGTAGCCGCGGAAATTCTCCAGCTTCTCGCGCGTCTGATGCCCGAACAGGTACTGGATCGCGTGGAATACCGGGCTCGCATGCGGCTTCACCGCGACGCGGTCTTCCGGCTTCAGCACCGCGAAATACAGCGCCGACATGATGGTGGCGAGCGAGGCCGACGACGCCTGATGACCGCCGACCTTGAGCCCATCCGGATTGGAGCGGACGTGGTTGGCGTGATGGATGGTCCAGGAGGACAGCCACAGCACTTTTCGCGACAGGGCGGAGAGCAGTTCGATGCGGCGCGGATCAGAGGTCATGACGGGACTCACGGTTCGAAGGTCTACGATCGTATCGCGACCCGCTCCGCCAGATTTCTCAATTTTTCACACCACGACGCCAAATATTGGTATGATATGCTGAAATAAACGCCAACTTCGTGGATTTATTCCAATGACGGCGCTCGATGCCATCGATCGCAAAATCATCGCCCTGCTGCAGCGGGACAGCCGGATCACCATGCAGGACCTGGCCGACAAGGTCGGGCTGTCGGTGTCGCCGTGCCATCGCCGCGTCCGTCTGCTCGAGGAACGCGGCGTGATCACCCGCTACATCGCGACCGTCGACCAGACGTCGCTCGGGCTCCATGTCAGCGTCTTCATCTCGATCAAGCTGGCGCGGCAGAAGGAGGAGGATCTCGACCGCTTCGCCAGAGCCATCTCCGGCTGGGACGAAGTGCTCGAGTGCTATCTGATGACCGGCAACCGCGACTATCTTCTGCGCGTGGTGGTGGCCGACCTCGCCTCCTACGAGACTTTCCTCAAGACCAAGCTGACGCGGCTCGACGGCATCGCCTCGATCGAATCCAGCTTCGCGCTGAGCCAGGTGAAATATTCCATCGCCCTGCCGGTGTGAGTTTCCACGGCTCACGCGCTCGGGCCGCGCTCCACCACGTCGCGCATCTGCGCTTTGCGCACCCGCTCGCGATGCGCGATGTAGAGCCCGCTGCTGATGATGACGGTGGCGCCGGCGATGGTCCAGCGATCCGGGATTTCGCCGAACATGACGACGCCGAGCAAGCTCACCCACACAAGCTGACTGTAGGTGAAGGGCGCCAGCACGGAGGCATCGGCGTGGCGATAGGCCATCACCACGATCCAGTGCCCCAGCGTCGACGCGATGCCGATCAGCGAGGCGATCCCGACCTGCTGCCAGCTCGGCGGCACCCAGACGAAAGGCACGATCGCGGACAGCACCGCGAGGCCGACCAGGGCGGAATAGGTCATGGTGGTGGCGGGGCGATCGATGCCGGCGATCTCGCGCGTCAGCACCAGGGCAAAGGCCCAGCCGAGCGCCGACGCGATCGGAAAGAACGCCGCGAGCTGAAAGGCGCTGCTGCCGGGCCGCACCACGATCAGCACGCCGGCGAGGCCGACCAGCGTCGCAATCCAGCGCCGCACGCCCACCGTCTCGCCGAGCATCAGCACCGAAAGCCCGGTCACGAACATCGGCGCAACGAAGGCGGTGGCCGACGCTCCTGCGATCGGCAGATAGGCGAGGCCCCAGATGAAGAACAGCGACGACGCCACCAGGCCCAGGCCGCGCAGCACCTGGAGGCCGGGGCGGCGCGTCCGCAGCACATTGCCGCTCGGACGCCAGAACGCCACGGGCAGCATGATCAGGACATAGACCAGGAAGCGGATCCAGGCGATCTCGGCCGGCGGCAGCGTCGCGGTCAGATATTTCGACAGCGCATCCGAACAGCCCAGAAACACCGTGGACATGATGACCAGCGCGATGCCGCGGAACGGACGATCGGTCCGCTGCGGGGCGCGGCGTGCCGCGGGGCGAAGGGAAGCCGGAGCCGCCGGCAGCGCCGGGATCTGATCAGCAGATGCCGTGACCGGCAAGATGGGCGGGGACAATTGAGTCTCGGAATCGGAAAGACTGAAAAGGACGCTCGACCAAACGCCAATCGCGCGATTTGGACAAGCGCCGAAATCAGGGAGCGGATATGCGCCGCTAAAGCATCGGCAGTGATCGCGGCCGCGGGCCGCGCGGGAACGCCGCTTCGATCTCGGCGAGGTCCGCCTCGGTCAGCCGCAGCCGTGCGGCGGCGGCATTGTCGGCCGCATGGGCCGCGGAGGACGCCTTGGGAATCGCGAAGACCGACGGCCGGCGAGTGAGGAAGCTCAGCGCCACCTGACGCGGGGTGGCATCATGACGCGCCGCGATGCGCTGCAGCACCTGCCCTTGCGCCGACCGGGCCAACGGAAAGTCGTCGTGGCCGAACGGAGAATAGGCCGTCACCGCCACCCCGTGCGCTTCGCACCACGGGATCACGGCATGCTCGATCGCCCGCTCGCGCAGATGATAGAGCACCTGATTGCAGGCGACGCGGCCCTCGCCGGCAGCTGCCAGCAGTTCATCGAGGTCATCGACATCGAAGTTGCTGACGCCCCAGCTCCCGATCTTGCCGGCGGCGACGAGTTGCTCGAAGGCGGACACGGTGTCCTCCAGCGGATAGCTGCCCCGCCAGTGCAGCAGATAGCAATCGAGCCGCTCGGTCCTGAGGCGTCGCAGCGAGCGCTCGCAAGCGGCAATGGTTCCATTGCGCGAGGCGTTGCTGGGCAGCACCTTGGACACCAGGAACACCTCGTCGCGCCGCCCGGCGATGGCTTCCGCCACCACCGGCTCCGCGTCGCCATACATCTCGGCGGTATCGATGTGGCTCATGCCGAGATCGAGGCCGCGCCGCAGCGCCGCCACCGCGGCCCGGCGGTCGCCGTGGTCGATATGCCAGGTGCCCTGCCCGATGACCGACACCTCGGCGCCTGCGGCGCCGAACGGCCTGCGCGGAAACGGCTTCGTCGTCATCATCCCGTCACCTCCAACGGCTTCTGATCTGCGGCTCCCGATCGCACCTTGTCCAACCCGGCGGGACGGTGTGAAATGGCCGTCAAGCCTGCCGAAACTGCGGCCGCCCCGGGAGAAAATCAATGCTCGATCAAACCAGCCCAGCGTCAGCCTCCAGTCTGACGCCCGTCACCGCCGCCCCTGAAAGCCTCGGCATGTCCGGCGCCGCCCTCGGCCGCATCGAAGACCATCTGAAGCGGCGCTATCTCGACAGCGGACGCTTCCCCGGCACCCAGACCCTGATCTACCGCCGCGGCGCCATCGCCCATTCCGCCGTGCAGGGCTACGCCGACATCGAGCGCAAGACGCCGATGCGCGACGATACCATCTTCCGCATCTATTCGATGACCAAGCCGATCACCTCGGTCGCCTTCATGATGCTGGTGGAGGAAGGCCGCGTCGCGCTGGACGAGCCGGTGCACAAATACATCCCCCAGTGGAAGGACCTGCGGGTGTTCCAGGCCGGCGTCGCGCCGCTGTTCGTGACACGGCCGGTGACGCGGCCGATGCAGATCGTGGACCTGCTGCGGCACACCTCCGGCCTGACCTACGGCTTCCAGCAGCGCAGCAATGTCGATGCCGCCTATCGCGAGAAAAAGATCGGCGAGATCGAGAAAGCCGGCACCATGCAGTCGATGATCGACGACCTCGCGCAGATCCCGCTGGAGTTCTCGCCGGGCGACGCCTGGAACTATTCCGTCGCCACCGACGTGCTCGGCTACCTGATCGAGAAGATTTCCGGCAAACCGTTCGATCGGTTCCTGAAGGAGCGCATCTTCGATCCGCTCGGCATGGCCGATACCGGCTTCTTCGTTCCTGCGGACAAGGCGCATCGCCTCGCCGCCTGTTACAACGCCTCGCCCGGCGGCATGGCGTCGTTCAATGCGCCGGGCGGCCAGGGCGGCCTGACGCTGCAGGACGACCCGGCCACCAGTTCGTTCCTGCAGCCACCCTCCTTCATTTCCGGCGGCGGCGGGCTGTGCTCGACCGCGGCCGACTATCTCACCTTCTGCCGCGCCCTGCTCAACCGCGGCGAGCTTGGCGGGGTGCGGCTGATCGGGCCGAAGACGCTGGCGCTGATGACCACCAACCACCTGCCCGGCGGCAAGGACCTCACCCAGCTGTCACGCTCGCTGTTCAGCGAGGCGACCTATGCCGGGGTCGGCTTCGGTCTCGGCTTCTCGGTGACGATGGACCCCGCCCTGACGCTGATCCCCGGCAGCCCCGGCGAATATGCCTGGGGCGGCGCCGCCACCACCTCGTTCTGGATCGATCCGGCCGAGGAGCTGATCGCCATCTTCATGACGCAGGTGCTGCCGTCGAGCGCCTATCCGGTGCGGCGCGAGCTGCGCACGCTGGTCTATTCCGCCATCACTGAGAGCAATCTCTGACGCGGACGCGCAGGGCGGGCCGAAGCCCGCCCTCTTCACGCAATCGATACTGGTTCCCGCGCGCGCCCTGCGTTAAGCGTGGCCGCGCCGCCAGCGGCCATTTCCCGTCATCCGAATTTGCTAACGAACGTCGGCTATCGTTGCCGATCCGTTCACGCGTTCGCCATCGGGTTCCATATGACCTACGCCGAAAGGCAGACCCTGGGCTCGAAAACGCAGGCCACCGGCTATCTGCTGCCGGCGTCCTTGCGCAACTTCGTCCGCAACCGCGACACCGGCGTCGTGCTGGTGGCGATCGTGATCGGCGTGCTGAGCGGGCTACTGGTGGCGATCATCGCGGCGCTGAGCGAGATCATCCACGCGCTGCTGTTCAACATCCCGTTCGACGCGCGGCTGAGCGCGACCGGAACGATCTCCTGGGAGCGGACGCTGCTGGTTCCGATCTGCGGCGGCGCGGTGCTGGCGCTGATCGCCTTCATGGTCGGCAACCGCCTCAAGGGCCAGATGGCCGACGCCATCGAGGCCAATGCGCTGCTCGGCGGCCGGGTCTCGATGCGCGGCAGCCTGCTGATCTCGATCCAGACGCTGATCTCCAACGGCTTTGGCGGATCGGTCGGCCTCGAGGCCGGCTATACGCAGATCTGTTCGGCGTTCAGCTCCTATTTCGGCCGCAAGCTCGCGGCGCGGCGCAGCGACATGCGGCTGCTGGTCGCCTGCGGCGCGGCCGGCGCGATCAGCGCCGCGTTCAATGCGCCGCTGGCCGGATCGTTCTACGCCTTCGAGGTGGTGCTGGGCGCCTACACCGCAGCCAATCTCGTGCCCGTGGTCGCCAGCGCCGTCGCGGCCTGGCTGGTGGCCCGGCATCTCAACCAGCAGGCCTTCCTGCAGATCGCGGGCTATCCGACGCCGGTCTCGGCGGAGATGATCGGCCAGGCGGTTCTGCTCGGCGTGATCTGCGCCTTCGCCAGCATCGCGCTGATGCTGATGATCGCCGCCGCCGAGCGGGTGTTCCAGCACCTGCGATTGTTCAAGGGCACGCTGCGGCCGGTCATCGGCGGCGCGCTGCTGGGCGGCATGGCGCTGCTGACGCCGACGGTGCTCGGCGCCGGCCACGGCGCGATGCAGCTTCTGCTGCTGAGCCATCCGACCTGGCTGCTGCTGACCACCACCATCCTCTTCAAGGCGATGGCCTCGTCCGTCTCGCTCGGCTCCGGCTTCCGCGGCGGCCTGTTCTTCGCCTCGCTGATGCTCGGCTCGCTGATCGGCATGCTCTACAGCACGGTGGCCGCGATCTGGTTGCCCGATCAGGCGCTGCAGCCCGGCACCGCGGCGATCGCGGGACTGGCGGCGCTCGGCACCGGCGTGATCGGCGCACCCTTCGCGATGATCTGTCTCGCGCTGGAGATCACCGGCGAATTCTCGGTCACGGTCGGTGCGATCGTCGCGTCGTCGGTCTCGGCATTGATCGTGCGCGAATTGTTCGGCTACAGCTTCGCGACCTGGCGCTTCCACCTCCGCGGCGAGGTGATCCGCGGACCGCAGGACGTCGGCTGGATCACGCAGTTCAATGCAACCACCTTGATGCGGTCGGACTTCGAGACCGCGCCGGCGCAGACCACCATCGCCGAGGCGCAGAAGCTATTCACGCCGGGCCGGCTGAAGCAGGTGGTGCTGCGCGGGCCGAACGGACGCTATGCCGGCATCGTCCTGCTGTCCGAGCTGCATGCGACGCCGCTGCCGGGCGACCGGCCGCTGGCGGCGCTCGCACACCAGCAGGACGAATTCCTGCTGCCGCTGATGAGCATCCGCGACATCATGGCGGCGTTCGAGAAGACCGAGGCCGACGTGCTGGTGGTGGTCGACAACAAGGACGACCGCACCACCATCGGCACCGTCAGCGAAGCCCATGCGCTGCGCACCTATGGCGAGGAGCTGGAACGGCGCAACCAGGAAATGTTCTTCCGCTAGCCCGTGATGCGTTCGGGTCGACGCGACGAGGGCGTCGCCGCGCTCCGGCCGAACCGCCGGAGAACGCCTCAGGGCGTCAGCACCGCGCGGCCGACCAGCTTGCCCTCCTTGAGCGCGCGCAAGGCCGCATCGGCCTGATCGAGCGGCATCGGCGTCACCGGAATCGGCGGCACATGCCTGGTGCGGACCAGATCGAGCAGCTCCTGCGTCTCGCGCAGGTTGCCGACATAGCTGCCCTGGATGGTGACCGCCTTCATCGGGATCAGCGGCAGGGCCCATGGCGCGCCGCCGCCGAACAGGCCGACCATCACCAGCCTGCCGCCCTTGGACAGGCAGTCGAACCCGAGCTGCGCGGTCTGCTCGTTACCGACAAGATCGATCACGGCGCGCACCGGGCCGCCGACCTTGGCGGCGATCTGCTCCAGCGCATCGGGCGCGGCGCCGTCAACGGTGCCGAGCGCGCCCGCCTGCTCGGCGGCGGCGCGCTTGCGCGGATCGATATCGACGACGATGGCGCCCTTGCCGCCCATCGCCTTCAGCAGCGACAGCGCCATCAGGCCGAGACCACCGGCGCCGAAGATCACGATCGGCTGGCCGAGATGCTCTTCGACCTTCTTCAGCGCGCTGTAGGTGGTCACGCCCGAGCACGCATAAGGCGCCGCCGAAACCGGATCGAGCCCCTTCAGGTTGATCAGGTATTTCGGGTTCGGCACCGTCATGTGATCGGCATAGCCGCCGTCGCAGAAGATGCCAAGCGCGTTGGACTTCAGGCACATGTTCTCCTGTCCGGCCAGGCAGGTATCGCATTGGCCGCAGCCGAGCCACGGATAGACCAGGCAGATGTCGCCGACCTTGATATCGCCCTTCGCATCCGGCCCGAGCGCGACCACCTGCCCGACGCTCTCATGTCCCATCGTGCGCGGCAGCGACACGCCGCGGTCGCGCAGCGACAGCGGCTTGCGGCCGTGGCCGAGGTCATAGCCGCCCTCCCAGATGTGCAGATCGCTGTGGCAGACGCCGGCCGCCACCACCTTGAGCAGGACCTGGGTGCCGGCGGGCTGCGGCGTCGGTTCGTCGAACTCGGCGAGAGGCGCGTTGAATTCCGTGACCTTGAAGCTTTTCATGACGTTTCTTCCTCTCGACCCTTCTTGCGCGTGATCTGCTGCGCATTGTCTACAGCTCCGCGAGGACCGCGCGGGCGATGTCCGCCGTTCCATGCCGGCCGCCGAGCTCCATCGGATTGAGGCTGAGCGCATAGGCCTTGTCAACCGCGTGTCGCCCGGCACCTGCGTGCCTGCCGCCACACGTCGGGACAAATGCCGTCGCCGGCCGGCACGGCGATGTTCAGGGTGTCGCTCTTACCCATGCGGCGCTCAGGCGTGGACGGCCTTGCGCACCCACACCTTGTTGTCGTGAAACGCCGCGCCGCCAAATGGCGCCACCGATTCGGCGCCGGTCAGCATGTTGATGCCGCGACGGCCGATATGCGCCCGATTGGGATGCACCGACTCCGCGATCAGCACCCCGCGCCGCACGCCGGCAAACAGCCGCGCCGTCAGCGTGGTCTCGCCGCGGCGATTGCCGAGGGTGACGATATCGCCGTCGGCGATCGCCAGTGGCGCGGCGTCATCGGGATGGATCATCACCGTGGGCACGCCCTCGCGCGCCTTGGAAGACGGCGTCTCGTTGAACGTGGTGTTGAGGAAGCTGCGCGACGGGCTCGTCGCCAGGCGGAACGGGTGATCGGCATCCGCTTCCTCGGTCACCGCCCAATGGTCGGGCAGCGAGGGCATGCGGTCCCATGCGCCCATGCGGTCATTGGTCGGCACCGGAACGTTGGGCCAGTCCGCCTTGAAATGAAACTTGCCGTCGGCATGGGCGAAGCCGTCGAGAAAATGCGAGGTGCGGAAATCCGGCTGAAGATCGCGCCACACCTCGTCGAGCAGGCCGTCCATGTCCCCATGCCCGCTGGCGCGCAGCGTCGCGTCGATCAGGTCGCGCGCTGTCATGTCGAAGCCGGGATGCTCTGCCCCCAGCCGCTTCGCCAACGCCTGCACCACCTCGTGATTGGAGCGGCATTCCCCGGGCGGGTCGATCATCCTGGCGCCGACCGAGATATGCTGATGGCCGCCGCCGTAGTAGAGATCGTCGTGCTCCATGAACATGGTCGCCGGCAGCACGATATCGGCCATCTGCGCGGTCTCGGTCATGAACTGCTCATGCACCGCGACGAACAGATCGTCCCGCGCGAATCCCTGCCGCACCAGCGCCTGCTCGGGCGCCACCACCATGGGATTGGTGCTCTGGATCAGCATCGCCTTGACCGGCGGGCCGTTCTTCAGCGCCGCACGGTCGCCGGTGAGGATGCGGCCGATCTGGGATTGATCGAGCCGGCGCGTGCCGCGATCGAGGACGTCGAGCCCTTCGATCATGGTCTTGTCGAATTTCCACAGCGCACCGTTGTTGAAGAAGGCGCCGCCGCCCTCATGCTGCCAGGCCCCGGTGACGGTGGGAATGCAGAGCGCGGCATGCATCTGCGTTGCGCCGTTGCGGCTGCGGGTGAAGCCGTAGCCGAGGCGGAAGAAGCTGCGCGGCGTCTGCCCCACCGCATGCGCAAAAGCCTCGATCTCGGCGACCGGAACGCCGCAGATCGACGAGGCCCATTCCGGCGTGCGCGACTGCAGGTGAGCTTCGAGTTCGTCCGGGCAGTCGGTGTATCTCGCGAGATAGGCGCGGTCGGCGAAGCCGTCACGGAACAGCACATGCATCACGCCGCAGGCAAAGGCGCCGTCGGTGCCGGGGCGCAGGATGATCTTGATGTCGGCCTGCTTCATGGTCTCGTTGTCATAGATATCGACCGCTGCGATGCGTGCGCCGCGCTCCTTGCGCGCGCGGGTGGCGTGGGTCATCACATTGACCTGGGTCGAGACCGGATTGGTGCCCCAGATCACCACGAGATCGGATTTCGCCATCTCGCGCGGATCGACGCCCATCACCTTGCCGGTGCCGGCGGCGTAGCCGGCCCAGGCGACGGTGGAGCAGATCGTGCTGTAGAAGCGCGAATATTTCTTCACATGCGCGAGACGGTTGATGCCATCGCGCATCACCAGCCCCATGGTGCCGGCATAGTAGTAGGGCCACACCGATTCCGCGCCGAACTCGCGTTCCGCGGCCTCGAAGCGCGCGGCGATCTCGTCGATCGCGTCCTCCCACGAGATGCGGGCAAAACGCCCCTCGCCCTTGGCGCCGATCCTGCGCATCGGGTAGGTCAGCCGCTCCGGATGGTGGACGCGTTCGGCGTAGCGCCCGACCTTGGCGCAGACGACACCCGCCGTATAGGTCTGCCGCTTCGAGCCGCGCACCCGGCCGATCGTGCTGTTGTCGATCACCTCGACCTCTAGCGCGCAGGCGGACGGGCAATCGTGCGGACAGGTGGAATATGCGATGCGGATATTGGCGTTGGCGTTCATGGCAAACCTGCGCGAGACGATTGGCACGATAGCATGGATCGGTGGCCTTTCCAGCACGTCCGCGTGCCGGGTTCCCGGAGCTCTCGACGGCACGCGAGGTGGTGCTGCACGTCCTTTTCTGTTCGTGTTGCCGCCCCTTGAGCCTGTCCGACACCCGGGTTCGCCGAAGCATCCGGCGGTTTGCATCGCCGGCGTTCCGGCGTAAGCTGCCGCATCGTTTTGTCTTTCTCCGCTCTGCGCAGTGCGCGGAATGACGGTGAACCTGCCGCGGCGCGGCGTGATCTGGAGATTTGACAATGAACGCCCCCGTCATCCGTCTGACCAGCCTCGCCCATGGCGGCGGCTGCGGCTGCAAGCTCGCCCCCTCGGTGCTGCAGGAGCTGCTGGCCGATCAACCCGCCGCCGCGCCGTTCCGCCAGCTGCTGGTCGGCGCCGAGACCGGCGACGACGCCGCGGTGTGGCAGATCGACGACAGCACCTGCATCGTCGCCACCACCGATTTCTTCATGCCGGTGGTGGACGATCCCTTCGACTTCGGCCGCATCGCCGCCACCAATGCGATTTCCGACATCTATGCGATGGGTGCGAAGCCGATCCTGGGGCTCGCCATCCTCGGCATGCCGCTCGACAAGATTTCCGTCGACGTGGTGCGGGAGATTTTGCGCGGCGGCGCCTCGATCTGCGCCAGCGCCGGATTTCCGATCGGCGGCGGCCACTCGATCGACGCGCCGGAGCCGATCTACGGGCTCGCCGTGATCGGCATCTGCCGGCCCGATCAGGTCCGCCGCAACGCCGATGCGCGCCCGGGTGATCGGCTGATCCTGACCAAGGCGCTCGGCGTCGGCATCTATTCGGCGGCCGTGAAGAAAGGCGAGCTCGACGGCGACGGCTATGCCGAGATGCTGGGCTCGACCACCCAGCTCAACCGGGTCGGTGCCGACCTGTCGGCGAATTCTGCCGTGCACGCCATCACCGATGTCACCGGCTTCGGCCTGCTCGGGCATGCCCACGAGATGGCGCGGGAGTCCGGCCTCTCGCTGGTGATCGATCCTGACGCGGTGCCGCTGTTCGCGCGGGCGGCAGAGCTGGCGCAGGCCGGCTTCGTCACCGGCGCCTCGAAGCGCAACTGGGCGAGCTATGGCGACGCGGTCCGGCTGCCAACCGATCTGCCCGCCTGGCGGCGCGATCTGCTCACCGATCCGCAGACCTCTGGCGGATTGCTGATCGCCTGTGCGCCCGAGAGCACGGATGCGGTGCTGAAGCAGGTGATTGATGCCGGCTGCACGTCGGCGAAAATCATCGGCCGCGCCGAGGCAGGCCCCGCGCAGGTGCGGATCGAGAGCCGGTGAGGCCAGCCTGAATTGATGCTCTCATTAATTCGCCAGCAGCGGCTCGACCTTCATGCGGCGTCCCCACTTGTCGAAGAAATGCCCTTCGTTCACCACCATGCGGTCGGCATTGACGCGGTCCTCCAGCGCGCGCAGCGCCTCGGCGGCGATGCTGTCGGCGACCGGGCCGCCGCCCGCGCCCACCAGCGGCACAAGCAGCACACCGTCCCAGTTGACCCTGGCACCCTGCATCAGGACCACGAACTGATGCCAGTCCAGTTCGTCGCCGATCACATGGGTATAGGTCGAGCGCAGCGGCAGCACGCCGTCATTGGCGGTCGAGATCAGGATGATGAGCGCGGTGAAGCCGCGGTTGCGGCGATATTCGCGCACGATCCAGTCATCGAACAGCACATCGTCGAGCTTCCTGCGGCGCGTATTGATTTGATGCGGTTTCGTCACCCGAGCCTGATCCCACTTCGCCAAAAACCCTCCTGGAGCGTTTCAGGCATTTGATGGAAACGCTCCTGCCCGTCACTGCCGGACCAGATCCGGCCGAGCCGACCGCTTGCGTCCATCGAAAACAGACCCTAGCAGATTTCGACAAGCGGCAATTGCACGATCTCGCGCTCGAGCAGGCTGAGGAAGGGACCGTTGCGGGCTTCGGCGAACCAGGCCTCGAACGCCCGCAGCGCCGCTAGGATTTTCGCCGCATGCGCCGGGTCCGCCTCGGGCTGCGCCGCTTCCCAGCAGGCGGCCAGCACCGGCCGGAACTGCGCCAGCGTTTCCTGCTGGGTCTCGCTCTGGCCATCCCACTCGAGCTCGGTGAGGAAAGCCACCATCCCTTTCTGGATGGCCTCGTCCTCCTCGCCGCAGCCCTCCATGGCCGCCGTGATGCTGCGCATCAGGTTGAGCCGGCGGAAGCCGAAGGCGCGGTCCTGCTCCAATTCGCGGAAGCGCGCCGCCGCCTCCTTGCGATAGTTCTCTTCGTTGACGCTCGCCATATGCGCGATGCGGTCGAGATCGGCCAGCAAGGCCGCCAGAGGTGCAGCTGTCATCGAATGCTCCTGTGGTGCCCGGGAGTTGGCGGAAGAGAATGGGAGTCGAACCCACCAAGAACCGTCTCGCGGCCCTTCCCGGATTTGAAGTCCGGACGCCCCACCGGGGACGATGCTCTTCCAATCACATCGACAGTCGGAGCCATGCTCGGCTCCACTTCATCGGACGGCCTGCGAAACAGGTCAAGCCGATGCTTGTTGATCCGCCTCAGATCGCCGCGGCGGATGGTGACGCCGTGACGATCGAAGAATTCGAGGATCTGGATCGCCACCTTGCGGCCGTTGTCGAAGCGGTCGCGAAACTGGGCGGCGGTGAACAGGCCGTCCGGCGTCTGCGCCGCAACCGCGACCAGGCCCTCGACCATCTCGGCGACGGTGCCGCGCAGGAAGAAATGGTCGTGGGCAACTTCATCGACGCGCCCCATGCGCGCCACCAGCTTGAACAGCCGCCGCACCTCCGGCTCGGGCACGCCGGTATAGCCGGCGATGTCGCGGACCCGCGGCGGACGGAAACGCGTGGCGCCGCCGAGATAGTCGCGCACCTTGTGCCACAGTGCCTCGTCCGCCGGGCCGAGGCGCACCTCGTGGCTCGGAAGGCGCACCCAGGCGCCATCCAGCGCGATCTCCTTCTGGCGGGCGAGGCCCTGCAGCAGCGCGGCAAAGGCCGGCGCCGGCAAGCGCGGCTCGAGCTGCAGCCGCAAGCGCTCGAAGCCGATGCCGGCAAGGTCGGGATTGTCGGCGTGGAACTGGGTCAGCACCGCCGCAATGGCGGTCTTCATCCGCAGCCAGGTCGCCGGCGCGATCACGAAGTCGGCCTTCGCCGTCGGCAGCCGCACCAGGCTCATCCGCTGCACCAGCGCATCGCGTTCGGCATCGGAGAGCGCGCGGTCGCGGGTGAAGGCGGAGAAATCGACATAGCCGGCGGCGCAGTCCAGCAGCGCCGTCAGCGCCTCCCCAGGGTCGCCATGGACGCCGGCCTCGAGCTGCGCGATCCGCTCCGGGGTCCGGCGCTTGCGCGCCGCGGCGCGCAGATCGACGAAGGTGCCGCCGCCGATGGTGCGCTGCGCCGTGGTATCGCGCAGCACGAAGCGGTCGCCGACCGCGGCCGCGATCGGCTGCTCCAGCACGAGCTGGACGAAGGCGCTCGCGCCGGGCGGGATCGGATCGTCGCTGAGCAGCACGATCCGCGCCCCGACTTCCGCCGCGGCGTGATGCAGCCGCACCGGCATCCACTGCGTCACCGGGCGCGTCTCCGCCGCCAGCACCTCGAGGCGCGCGTCGATCCGCGCGGTCGGGGCATGCAGATGCGGATCGATCACCATGTCGCCGCGGGCGATCGCATCCTTGCTGACACCGTCGCCGGCGAGGTTGAGCGCGCAGCGGTCGCCGGCGCGGCCGATCTCGGTGGCCCGGTTCTGCGCGTGGATGGCGCGCACCCGCGCGGCAAGCCCCGAGGGGCTGACGATGACCTGATCCCCCACCGCCACATGGCCGGACAGCACCGTGCCGGTGACCACCGTCCCGGCGCCGGGCAAGGTGAAGGAGCGATCGACCGCGAGGCGGAAGCGCCCGCTGTCGGCGCGGGCCCGGTGGGCGGCCGCCGCCGCGAACAGATGCGCGCGCAGTTCGGCGATGCCCTGCCCGGTCGCGCTCGAGACCGCGAACATCTCGACATCCTGCAGCGCCGTGGCGGCGAGCAGATTGGCGATCTCCGTGCGCACCTCGCTGAGCCGGTCCTCGCCCGCGAGGTCCGCCTTGGTGATGGCGACGGCGCCGCGGGTGATGCCGAGCAGGTTGACGATCGCGAGATGCTCGATGGTCTGCGGCATCACGCCGTCGTCGGCCGCCACCACCAGCAGCACGAAATCGATGCCGGTCGCGCCGGCCAGCATGTTGTGCACGAAGCGCTCGTGCCCGGGCACATCGACGAAGCCGAGCACGCCGCCGTCCGGCGCGGGCAGATAGGCGAAGCCGAGATCGACCGAGATGCCGCGCGCCTTCTCCTCCTTGAGGCGGTCGGTATCGACGCCGGTCAGCGGCCGCACCAGCGAGGTCTTGCCATGATCGATGTGGCCCGCGGTCCCGATGATCATGCGGCCGGTTCCGTCAAAGGCATTTTCGCCAGCGCCCGCGCCCGCGCGATCTGGTCAGGCGACATCGATGCCGCGGTCGGCTGCAGGAACGGCTCGGCCAGCGCGCTGCCGCCGGCCTGCGCCCGCAACAGCCACATCAGCGCCGCCACCGGGTCGCGCGGCACGCCGGCGCCGAGCTGATAGGCCGCGCCCAGCATCGCCTGCGCATCGGCGTCGCCCCGCGCGGCCGCCATGTCCCACCACCGCGCGGCCTCCGCCGGATTCCGCTCCACGCCGATGGCGTTGTGATAGATCATGCCGAGCCGCGCCATCGCGGCCACCACGCCCTGCGCCGCAGCGGCCTCCGCCCAGCGCCTCGCCTCGGCGAGATCGCCCGGAATCATCTGCCGCTCGTAAAGCATCCAGGACAGCATATCCTGCGCCGGGCCATCGCCTGCTTCGGCCGCCTTGCGGTAAAGCTCGGCGGCGCGAACCGCGTCGGGATCGACGCCCTCGCCCTTGAAATAAAGGTCGGCGAGGTTGCGCTGGCCGATCGCATCGCCGTTCTCGGCGGCGAGCGTCAGCCATTTCAGCGCCAGCGCGATGTCGCGCGGCACGCCACGGCCTTCGCTGAAGCAGACGCCGACATTGTTCTGCGCCCGCGCGACGCCCTGCTGCGCCAGCGGACCCCAGATCGACAGCGCGCGCTCATAGTCGTCGCCGGCGGCGGCATCGAGCGCCTCGGCCATCAGGTCGGCGACCGACTGCGCGGCATCGGCCGATGCGCGGCGGGACGGCAGCAGCGCGGACAGCCAGCCCATCATGCGCCTCCCTCGAGCGGCAGCGCGGACAGATTGCGGAGAAAGCCCGCGCCGTCCTCCAGGCAGCGCAAGTCGAGCAGAAGGGCATCGTCGGCGATCCGCCCGATCACCGGAACGGGCAGCGCGCGAAACGCCGCCGCCAGCGCGGCCAGCGCCCGGCCCGCGCCGCGCGCGGCGGCCGGCCGGATCGCCACGCCGGCGCTCGGGATGGTTTCCTGCGGCAGCGCTCCGGAGCCGACCTGACTTGCGCAATCGGCCACCGTCACATGATAGCGCGGCCCGACCGCCGCCGCGATCGCCGGCACCAGTTCGGCGGCCTGCGCGGCAATCTCGGCCTGCGGCCGCGCGATCAGGCGCAGCGTGGGCAGCCGCGCCACCAGGCGGTCGGGATCGCGATAGAGCCGCAGCGTCGCCTCGATCGCCGCGAGACGCAGCTTGTCGACACGCAGCGCCCGCTTCAGCGGATTCCTGTTGAGCCGCGCCACCAGCTCGCGCCGACCGACGATGAAGCCGGCCTGCGGGCCGCCGAGCAGCTTGTCGCCGGAGAAGGTGACGAGGTCGGCGCCTTCGGCCACCGCCTCGGCGACGGTCTCTTCATGGGCGAGGCCGTAAGGCGCGAGATCGACCAGCGTGCCCGAGCCGAGATCGTTGAGCACCGGCACGCCGAGCGGGCGTGCCAGCGCCGCGATGGCGCGCGCCGGCACCGCCCTGGTGAAACCCTCGATGCGGTAGTTCGAGGTGTGCACCTTCAGCACCAGGCCGGTTTTCGGGCCGAGCACCGCGGCATAATCCTTTTCGTGGGTCCGGTTGGTGGTGCCGACCTCGACCAGCCGCGTGCCGGCGCGCGCCATGATCTCCGGCATGCGGAATGCACCGCCGATCTCGATCAGCTCGCCGCGCGAGATCACCGCTTCCTTGCCGCGCCCGAGCGTATTCAGCGCCAGCAGCACGGCGGCCGCGTTGTTGTTGACGACGGTTGCGTCCTCGGCGCCGGTCAGCTCGCAAAGCAGGTCGCGGACCAGGGCGTCGCGTTCGCCGCGCTTGCCGGTGTCGAGATCGAATTCCAGCGCGACCGCCTCGCGCATCGCCACCGTCGCCGCCTCGACCGCGGCCTCGGCGAGCAGCGCGCGGCCGAGATTGGTATGCAGCACCGTGCCGGTGAGGTTGAACACCGGCCGCACCCGGGGCGCGGCGTCGCGTTCGAGCTTCGCCGCGGCGGCGCTTGCGATCGCCTCGGCGAGCGGCGACGCTGCGCCGTTCTGCTGCTGCCGCACGTCGTCGGCTGCGCGGCGCACCGCAGCCAGCACCAGCGGACGGCCGAACCGCGCGATGGCGCTTCGTGCCGGCTCCGTCTTCAGCACCTCGTCGATCGACGGAATGCGCCGGGCATCCGGGCTGCCGTCACGCATGGCAGCCTCCTAATAGCCGATCAGGAACGGATTGACGCCGCCGCGGCGGAAGCCGAGCTCCCGCACCAGCAGGTCGAGCCCGAGCGTGGCGACGTCATCGGCGACCGGATCGAGCGCGGCGTCCTTCTGCAGATTGAGAATCTTGACGTAGCCGTGGCAGTCATCGCAGGTCTCCGCCTTGATGTTGCCGGCGCCCTCGATTTCCTGAAACACGATCTTCCTGGTCGAGCCGCAGAGCGTGCATTTGGAACGCACGTAATTCCACATCGTTCCGCACAGCGAACAGTTGCAGAAGCGCGTGCCCGGCGCGCGGCGCCAGTTGACGATCATGGTCGATGTCGGCGCACCGCCGCAGGCGGGGCAGACGCCGTCGCCGACCGGCTGCAGGCTCTCGGCGTCGAGCCGCGCAGCGAGGCGCGCGAAGTGCACCTGCAAGGCCGCCGCGACGAAGACATGCTCGGCCACCGCATCGAACGGGATCGCCTCCGCCAGCACGTTCTGCAGCATCTGCGCGCGCGTTTCGCTGTCGGCCGCGATGACGCGCAGCAGCGCGGCCCGCGCCGGCGCCGGCATCTCCAGCGCCACCGCACCATCGAGCAGCCGCTGGAATGTTGCCTCGAACGTCGCATCGGGCCTGAAGGCGCCGCGGTCGAGCGGCGGCATCTTGTGGTCGCGGGCCCGCGCCAGCGTCGCGGGATCGACCGGCGCCGGCGCCGGAAGGCCGTCCTGGATCGAGGCCTGCACGCCGCACAGGCCGGACAGGAAGCGCAGATACGGCGCCAGTTCATGGGCGGCGGCGAGCGCCGCGAAGCGGGCGCTGCGATCGGCAAACAGCTGCTGCGGATCAGGCAACCGCGCGAATGGCGGGACCGGTATGTTGCCGATGACGGATGGATCAGGATCGGTCGTATTGACGCGCGACATCATTCTTCCTCACGAACCCGACGGGCCACGTGGCTCGATCTCACCGGCGCGGACCGCGTGGCCCGGCGCCGGAGAGCCGTCAGTGCTTGCCGCTCACCAGCTCCTTGAGCCAGCGGCGATGATGCCGCCAGGCCCAGCCGCCGGTCACCTTGCCCCGGGTCATGGCGCCGATGGTGCCACGGACCCAGATCGCGGCATAAACATGCACGATCCAGACGCAGATCGCGATGATCGCGGTGGCCGAGTGCACCAGCACCGCGATCCGCTTCTGCTCGATGGTGAAATAGTTGCCGAAATACTGATCCCAGATCACGATGCCGCTGGTGATCAGCACCAGGATCAGCAGCGACATCGACCAGAACACCATCTTCTGGCCGGCATTGTATTTGCCCACCTCCGGCAGCTTGTTCTCGTCGCCGGCCAGCACGTCGCGCAGCCGCGTCATCCAGACGATGTCGGTCCGCTCCCAGAGGTTGAGCCGGAAGAAGCGGATGAACAGCCCGAGGAAGCTGATGAACAGCACCACCCCGATCCAGGGATGGATGAAGCGCGTCATCTGGCCGCCGCCGAACAGCCCGGTCAGGAAGAACAGGCCGGGCGTGAACAGGGCAAGGCCGGACAGCGCCAGCAGCACCAGGCTGACCGCGGTGATCCAGTGATTGATGCGCGCGCCGACGGTATAGCGATCCACGATCACCGGCTTGCCGGGATGCACGTCATCGCCAGGATCGACTTCCGAGCCGCTCATGACTGCCCCTCCGTCAGGCGTTCGGCGTTCTCCTCGTCCTCCTCGGTGACGCGGTTGGCGCCGGCGACCGCATGGTGCAGGAAGCCGATCGCCGCAAAGGCGCCGATCGCCGCGAGCCCGACATATTTGGACACGCCCTTCCAGATCTCGACCAACGGACTGATCGCGGGATTGCTCGGCAGGCCGGCATAGATCTGCGGCTTGTCGGCGTGCTGCAGCACGTACATCACGTGGGTGCCGCCGACGCCCGGCGGATCATAGAGCCCGGCATTCTTGAAGCCGCGCGCCTTGAGGTCCTTGATGCGGTGGTCGGCCCACTGCTTCATTTCCTCCTTGGTGCCGAACACGATCGCCTGCGTCGGGCACGCCTTCTGGCACGCCGGCCCCTGACCGACCGCAACGCGATCCGAGCACAGCGAGCACTTGTAGGCTTTCTGGTCGACCTTCGAAAGGCGCGGAATGTTGAAGGGGCATCCCTTGATGCAGTAGCCGCAGCCGATGCACTTGTCGTGGTCGAAGTCCACGATGCCGTTGGTGTACTGCACGATGGCGCCGGGCGACGGGCAGGCCTTGAGGCAGCCCGGATCCTCGCAATGCATGCAGCCGTCCTTGCGGATCAGCCATTCGAGATTGCCGGTCTCGGCATTCTCGTATTCGGTGTAGCGCATCAGCGTCCAGGTGTTGGCCGTCAGATCGTGCGGGTTGTCATAGACGCCGACGTTGATGCCGACCTCCTCGGTGAGATTATTCCACTCAAGGCACGCGACCTGGCATGCCTTGCAGCCGATGCATTTGGAGACATCGATCAGCTTCGCCACCTCGGCCTGCCGCGGCGCGGCCGGCGTGATGGACGAGGCGGAGCGGCGCTTCAGATCCTGCTCGCCGAACTTCGCCGCGATCGGACCGGTGGTGGGGTTTGGAATTGGCGGAAACATGTGCTGCCCTCCCCTATGCCACCGGCCCCGCAATGGGCTCGATGTTGACGAGGAACGCCTTGAACTCCGGCGTCTGCGAGTTGGCGTCGCCGATCGCAGAGGTCAGGCTGTTGATCGGCGACGCCTTCTTGGTCTCGCCGATGAAGCCGTAGTTCAACGGCAGGCCGACCTCGTGCACCGGCTTGCCGTCGATCATCATCGGCTTCAGCCGCTTGGTGACTACCGCCTTGCCCTTGACCTCGCCGCGCTTCGACCAGACCCGCACCATCTGGCCGTGCCGGATGCCCTTCTCCTTCGCCAGCTGCTCCGAGATTTCGACGAAGAACTCGGGCTGCACCACGGCATTGAAGTGCACGCTCTTGGTCCAGTAGTGGAAGTGCTCGGTCAGACGGTAGGTGGTGCCGACGATCGGGAAGTCCTTGGCCTCGCCAAGGGCATCGAGATCGTACTTGAACACCCGCGCGGTCGGATTGCCCTTCAGCTTCGGGAACATCAGGTTGGGCACCGGAGATTCGAACGGCTCCATGTGCACCGGGAAAGGACCGTCGGTCATCAGGCCGCGCACCCACAGCCGCGACACGCCCTCCTCGTTCATGATGAAGGGACCGACCGCGCGCTCCGGCGGAATGGTCGGCACATAGTCCGGCACATCCGGCCCGGCCCAGCGCTGCCCATCCCAGGCGATGTACTTCTTCGCTTCACTCCATGGCTTGCCGCTCGGATCGGAGGACGCGCGGTTGTAGAGGATGCGGCGGTTGGCCGGCCAGGCAAAGCCCCAGTTCGCATAGACACCGAGCCCGGACGGATCGGAGTTGTCGCGGCGCTGGGCGAAATTGCCGGTCGGGCCATAGACGCCGGTGTAGATCCACATGGCGCCGCTGGTCGAGCCGTCGTCCCGCATCTCGGCGAAGCCGGCGAGCCGCTGGCCGGCGGCCCGCACCACCTTGCCTTCCGCATCCTTCAGGTCCACCAGCGCCGAGCCGTTGAGCTCGGCCAGTAGTTCTTCCGGCGTCGGATGCAGCGGATCCTTGTAGCTCCAGTCGATCGCGAGCAGCGGCTCCTTTCCCTTGCCGCCTTCCGTCTCGTACAGCTTGCGGATCCGCGTGAACAGCTCCGCGACGATGTCGATGTCGGATCGCGACTCGAAATAGGGATCCGCCGCCTTCCACTTCCACATGATGCAGCGGCTGGAGTTGGTGATGCTGCCCTCCTCCTCGATGAAGGAGGTGACCGGCAGCATGAACACCTCGGTCTGGACCTTGGCGGGATCGATCTCGTTGAACTCGCCGTGGTTCTCCCAGAACCGCACGGTGTCGGTCTCGATCGGATCGAGGCTGACCAGGAACTTGAGCTTGGACAGCGCCTCCCGACCCTTGTTGGTGTTGGGGATCGACATCAGCGGGTTGAAGCCCTGGCAGATCAGGCCGGTGGACTTGCCCTGATGCATCAGCTCGAACATCCGCATGCAGTCGTAGCTGGAGTCGAGCTTCGGCAGGTAGCTGTAGCCGAACTCGTTTTCCGGCTTCGCGTTGTCGCCGAACTGGGACTTCAGGAAGGACACGAAGAACTTCCTGTAGTTCTGCCAGTAGCTGGTCTGGTTCGGCAGCAGCGGCTTGAAGGTCCGCTTCGACAGATGCGACTCGAGGGTCGGCTCCAGGTCCGTCGGCAGGGCCAGATAGCCCGGGATGGAGCCGGTGAGCGCGCCCATGTCGGTGATGCCCTGGACGTTGGAGTGACCGCGCAGGGCGTTCACGCCGCCTCCCGGGATGCCGATATTGCCGCACAGCAGCTGGATCATCGCCGCGGTGCGGATGTTCTGCGAGCCGTGGCTGTGCTGGGTCCAGCCCAGCGCGTACATGATCGTCATCGCCCGCTCGCCGTTGGCGGTCGAGGCGACCCATTCGGCCACCTTCAGGAACTTGTCCTTCGGCGTGCCGCAGATGCGCTCCACCACCTCCGGCGTATAGGGCGCGAAGTGCTTCTTCATGAGCTGGAAGACGCAGCGCGGATCCTGCAGCGTCATATCCCGCAGCAGGAAACCGTCCGGCCCGACCTTGTATTCCCACGAGCTGCGGTCATAGGCACGCTTGCCCTCGTCGTAGCCGGAGAACAGGCCCTCGTCGAACGCATACTCGTCCTTCACGATGAAGGCGGCGTTGGTGTAGTTGCGCACATACTCCGTATGGATCTTGTCGTTGGTCAGCAGGTAGTTCACCACGCCCGACAGGAACGCGATGTCCGACCCCGACCGCAGCGGCGCATAATGATCGGCCACCGCCGCGGACCGGTTGAACCGCGGATCGACCACCATCAGCTTTGCGCCACGCTCGGCCTTCGCCTCGGTGACCCATTTGAATCCGCAGGGGTGAGCTTCCGCTGCGTTACCACCCATGATCCAGATGACATCCGCGTTGCGGATGTCGGTCCAGGAATTCGTCATCGCACCGCGACCAAATGTTGGGCCCAAACTGGACACCGTTGGTCCGTGTCAAATCCTCGCCTGAGTTTCGATCTGCAGCATGCCCAGGCCGCGGGTGGCCTTATAGGTCGCCCAGCCGCCTTCGTTGGACACCGAGCTGCCCGCGAGGAAACCCACCGTCGGCCACCGGTTCACGGTGACGCCGTCGCGGTTGGTCTCGATGAAATTCGCGTCGCGGTCGTCCTTCATCAGACGCGCGATCCGCTCCATCGCAAAATCCCAGCTCACGCGCTCGAAGCTGTTGCTGCCGGGCTTGCGGTACATCGGGTATTTCACCCGGGTCTTGGCATGGATGTAAGCCAGCGCCCCGGCCCCCTTCGGGCAGAGCGTGCCGCGGTTGACCGGATGGTCCGCATCACCCTCGATGTGGGTGACGGCCATCTTGCCCTTTTCTTCCTTGCTCTCTGCCGAGAACACGATCATGCCGCAACAGACGGCGCAGTAAGGGCACTGACTGCGGACTTCCTTGGTCTGCGCAAGCTTGAAAGGCCGGATCGACAGTGCATGGGCGGCTTCGATTTCACCAAATCCAAGCGCGCCAAGACTCGTTCCCGCCAAACCCGCGCCGGCCCCGAGCATAAACGAGCGCCGCGAGAGTTCCATGTTCATGGAACATTTCTCCTGAAACCGGCCCCCACCGGGGGACGTCCAAACTTAGAGTTTGTCAAAAGAAAAAGTACGGCGATTACAAGCGCCTGTCAAAGCCACCGTGACCACTCCCGGTTGGCTGCGAAACCCGGTAACGCCGACTTTCGCAGCCGCAACAGGCGGTTATGGCCTTGGACCTGATGGTCAATTCGGCGGCCATCGGGATGGTGCCGGGGGATTGCCGCATTGCAACCTCAACATGTCATTTTGCCGCACCACGACTTATTGACGAGACGCGCCATGCCCGCGAACCGGCGCGCGCGGCGGCCCCAGCCGCCGCCGGGACCGGGTTCGCGCAGACCGAATCATCCTCATGCGGACGCGTTACCGCGCCGGCGTCTGTCGCACCGGGCCGGAACGAACGGCGGCCGTCTATCCGTCGATTTCAGGCTCGACGAGCCTTGCGGGCTTGCGCAGCGGCGGAGCAAATCTTTCACGCGCCGCGGCGCACACGGAGACATCGCCTCACGTGCGACGGCTGAGCCGCATGCCGGCGGATTCGCCTGATGGCGGGATCGGCCCATCCGCTCACCGGCGGCCGGATCAGAACGGCTCCTTGAACGGCCGCAGATCGAGCTCATGGGTCCAGGCGGACCGATGCTGCCGATAGAGATGCCAATAGGCGTCGGCGATGGCATCGACAGCGCGACAGGAGAGCAGAATGTCCATCGAGTTCATCGGCTACATCGGCAACAACAATTCCTCGGAGACGATCGTCCGCCAGGGCCCCGTGCTGGATCCGGTTCATGTCGAGACCGCCGCGAAGGCCCACGAGAACTCCGGGTTCGACCGCGTGCTGTTCGCCTTTCATTCAACAGCGCCCGACAGCTTGCAGGTGGCGCAGCACGTGCTTGGTGTGACCGAACGGCTCGGCGTCATGATTGCGCAGCGGCCGGGCTTTACGGCGCCGACGGTCCTGGCCCGGCAGCTCGCCACCCTCGACCAGCTTTCCAGGGGCAGGGTCGCGCTTCACGTGATCACCGGGGGAAATGCGGCCGAGCTCCGGCAGGACGGAAACACGATCGACGACAAGGACGAGCGTTATGCGCGCACCAGCGAGTTTCTGGATATTGTCCGTGCCGAGTTGAGCAGCGACAAACCTTTCAGCTACGCAGGCAAGTATTATCAGGTCGAGAACGGGTTCTCGCAGGTCAGGCCGTATCGTCCTGAAGGCATCCGAATCTATTTTGGCGGCGCATCGGACGCCGCCATCGAGGTCGCCGGCAAGCACGCCGACACGTTTGCGCTTTGGGGTGAATCCTACGCGCAGGTCCGCGAACAGACGGCCAGGGTTGCCGCCGCGGCGGCCAGACACGGTCGTGCTGCGCCGCGCTTCAGCCTTTCGGTGCGCCCGATTCTGGCGGAAACGGAAGAGAAGGCTTGGGCGAAGGCCGAGTCCATTCTCGCGCGGGCCATCGCCCTCCAAGACCAGACCGGCTATCGCAAACCGGCGGACGGACACGCGACGGCAGGCGCCAGGCGCCTCCTGGCCATTGCCGATCAGGGCAAGCGGGTCGACAAGCGGCTCTGGACCGAGATCGCCAAGCTGACCGGAGCCAACAGCAACACGACGGCCCTGGTCGGCACGCCCGAGCAGGTCGCCGAGGTGTTCGGCGACTACTACGATCTCGGCATCAGCCATTTTCTCATCCGTGGATTCGATCCTCTCATCGATGCCATCGAATACGGCCGCGAGCTCATTCCGTTGACGCGCAAGCTGGTGGCCGAACGACGGGCGCGAAAGAGGCTGGCCGCCGAATAGGCGTCGGCCCTCGGCCGGACACGTGGCAATTCAATCCTGCCGCCGAATGCTGTAGTCATCGCGGGAGCGCGACGGCCAGCGCGGCAACAGGCAGGACATGAATCTCTTCGTCTTCGGGCTGGGCTACAGCGCCCGCCAATATCTCGACCGCTTCGGCGGCGGCTTCGCGCGCGTCTGCGGCACCGTGCGCAGCCCGGACCGCGCCGGCCGCACGCATAACGGCTGCGAGCTGTTGCGCCTCGCGCCCGACGGGGCCGATCCGGCGATCGCCGGCCGCCTCGCGGAGGCCGACCTGCTGCTCGTCAGCGTGCCGCCCGATGCCGATGGCGATCCGGTGCTGGCCCGCTTCGCCGCGCCCATCGCCGCCAGCCCGATCCGCCGCATCGTCTATCTCTCCACGGTCGGCGTCTATCGCGATCATCAGGGACAGTGGATCGACGAGAGCGCGCCGCTCGCCCTGGAAGCCGGCCGCCGCCGCCGGCGCGCCGACGCCGAGGCGGCGTGGCGGCGGCTGGCGCCGGAACGCACCAGCATCCTGCGGCTGGCCGGCATCTACGGCCCCGGCCGCAACGCGCTCGTCAATCTGCGCGCCGGCACCGCGCGCCGCATCGTCAAGCCGGGACAGGTCTTCAACCGCATCCATGTCGCCGATGTCGCGCAGGCGATCGCCGCGGCTTTCGCTCACGAGCGACCCGGGGTCTGGAACGTCTGCGACGACGAGCCGGCGCCGCCGCAGAACGTCGTCAGCTTCGCCGCCACCCTGCTCGGCGTCGCGCCCCCGCCGGCCGTCGATTTCGCCGATGCAGAACTCGGCGCGATGGCCCGCAGCTTCTACGCCACCAGCAACCGCGTCTCCAATGCCGCGATGAAGCGCGATCTCAAGGTGGCGCTCGCCTGTCCGACCTATCGCGAAGGACTGACCGCCCTGTATCGCGACGGCGAGGGCCGCTGAAGAAGCGGCCTCGGCGTCTGCCGGAAACAAGATCGCATCGTCGTCGAGAAACGTCGCGATGCGCCGTCACCCTGAGGCGGTCGCTTCTTCAGCGACCCTCGAAGGGCGACGGCGCTGTCCGCACCATCCTTCGAGGCTCGGGCTCCGCCCTCGCGCCTCAGGATGGCGCCGTCGCGGAGGGTGACGGCGCGTTTTCATCAACAGCACGCTCAGCCCGCCTGGTGCAGCACCAGGCGGTTGAGGCGCGCCGCGAAGCCGGCCGGGTCCTCCGGAAGTTCGCCGTCGAGGATCTGCGCCTGCTCCAGCAGCAGGAAGGCGAGGTCGTCGCGCCGCGCCGTGTCGGTGCCGCTGGCCGCGATCGCCGCGACCAGCGGATGGCGCAGATTGACCTCGAGGATCGGCCTGGTGCGGCTGCCGCGGTTCTGCTGCGACAGCAGCCGCTCGAGCTGGCGGTCGGGGCCATGGCTGCCGGCGACGAGGCAGGAGGCGCTGGTGATGAGCCGCTGCGAGGCCCGCACGTCCGACACCCGGTCGCCGAGGCTTTCCTTGATCGCCGCGATCGCCGTGGCCTCATCGACATCGGCGGCGGCCTTGCTTTTGTCCTCCGCCCCCGCGGCATCCTCGCGCAGCGGGATCAGATTGAAGTCGACATTGCCCTGGCTCAGCGACTTGAGCGGCTTGCCTTCGAAATCGAGCGGCGCCGAGGTCCAGAACGCGTCGACCGGATCGGTCAGCAGCAGCACCTCGATGCCGCGCGCCGCCGCGGCCTCCAGCATCGGGTTGGCCCGCAGCCGCTCGAGGCTGTCGCCGGCAAGAAAGTAGATCTCGGTCTGGTTCGGCTTGAGATCGGCGACATACTGCTTCAGCGAACGCCGCTCGCCCGCCGTGGTGGTGAAGCGCGCCAGCGACAGCAGCTTCTCGCGGCGCTCGAAATCCTCGTAGATGCCTTCCTTGAGCACCGCGCCGAAAGCATCCCAGATCTTGTCGAACTGCTCCGGCTGCTTCTCGCTCAGGTTCTCCAGCTCGGACACCACGCGCCCGGTCACCGCCTTGCGGATCTGCATCAGCTGCGGGTTGTTCTGCAGCATCTCGCGCGAGAGGTTGAGCGGCAGGTCCTCGCTGTCCACCACGCCGCGGATGAAGCGGAGATAGGATGGCAGGAGGTCGGCATCGTCGGTGATGAAGACGCGCCGCACATAGAGCTTCACCCTGCCCTTGCGCGCCGGCTCGAACAGGTCGAACGGCTTGGTCGACGGCGCGAACAGCAGCACCGCATAGGCCTGCCGGCCCTCGGCGCGATAATGCAGCGTCATCGCCGGCTCGTCGAAGGCGCCGGCGATCGAGCGATAGGCCTCGACATAGTCCTGCGGCGTCAGCTCGGACCGCGGACGCTGCCACAGCGCGCTGGCCGAATTGATCTGCCGCGGCTCGCCGTTCTCCCCCGCCAGCTCGATCGGGAACTGGATGTTGTCCGAATAGGCGTTGACGATGCGCTCGATCTCGTGCGGCTCAAGGTATCGCGCCGCATCCGGCTTCAGATGCAGCACGATCTCGGTGCCGCGCCCGATCCGCTGCGCATCCGCTTCGCTCGCCTCGGTGACGCTGAAGCCGCCGCCGCCCGAGGACGACCAGACGAAGGCCTGCTCCGATCCGGCGCGGCGGCTGGTGACCACCACCTTCTCGGCCACCATGAAGGCCGCATAGAAACCGACGCCGAACTGGCCGATCAGGCCGGCGCCGTCCTTCGCTTCCTTGAGCCGCGCCACATAGGACTTGGTGCCGGAGCGGGCGATGGTGCCGAGATTGTCGATCAGCTCCTGCCGGTCCATCCCGATTCCGGTGTCGGTCACCGACAGCGTCTTCGCCGCCTTGTCCGCCGCGATCCGGATGCGCAGCGGCGCGCCATCCTGCATCAGCTCCGGCTTTGCGATCGATTCGTATCGCAGCTTGTCGCAGGCATCGGAGGCGTTGGAGATCAGCTCGCGCAGGAAAATGTCGGTTTCGGAATAGACCGAATGCACCATCAGGTGCAGCAGCTCGGTGACTTCGGCCTGGAACGGCCGGGTTTCGGCAGTGGTCTCGGTTGTCGACATCGATCCTACACTCTGGCTGTTGCGAACATCGCCCACCGGGCGGGCTTGATATAGCGCAGCACCCTCGCAGATCAAGTTCGCGCGAGCAGCCGTCGCACGCGCCGCCGGATGCCGCCATCCGCCGCCTGCGATGGCGGCGGAACGGCGGCGCAGCGCGCCGCCCGCATTGTCAATGCCGCGCGGAAGCATGTAAGCTCCGCCGCGGGAGGCGGCCGCCCGTGGAGACAGGCGGCCGAAACGATCATGTTCGAAGGACACGATCCCTATCTCGTCGCGCTCTCGGTGGTGATCGCGATCTTGGGAGGATACACCGGCTTCGGTCTTGCGGCCCGCATCCGCGGCACGCCGAACGTCAGTCATCGTCTGCTGCTCGCCGGCGCCGCCGCCTTTCTCGCGATCGGCATCTGGACCATGCATTTCATCGGCATGCTCGCCGCGCCGCTGCCTGCCGACACCGCCTATCTGGTGCTGCCGACCATCGTCTCGTTCCTGATCTGCGCCCTGGTGGTGGGCATGGCGCTGTTCTTCGTCAGCATCGGCGAGCCGACGCTGCGGCGCGTCGCCTCCTCGGCGGTGCTGATGGGCGTCGGCATCACCAGCATGCACTATGTCGGCATGCACGGCCTGTCCGGCCATTTCGCGATGGAGCACAATCCGGTTTTCATCGCGCTGTCGGTGATGATCGCGATCGGCGCGTCCTATGGCGGCCTGCGCGCGTTCCTGGCCCGGCATGACGGCCTGCAGCTCAGCTTCAGCGCCATCGCCTTCGGCATCGCGGTCTCGGGGATGCACTACACCGCGATGTACGGGATGCGGCTGGTGCCGGCATCGGACCATGCGCATCATCTCAACGACGGGCTGGTGGCCTCGCAGCAGATCCTGTCGCTGATCGTCGCGCTGCTCTGCTTCATCATCGCCGCCGGTTTCCTGCTGTCGCTGGTGCCGGACGGGCGGCGGCGGCCCCGCCCGGCCGCGGAGGCGATGGCCTTCGCCGCCGACGGCCTCGGCCTCGCCGCTGCGGCGGCCGGCGCAACGCCCCCGTTCGAGGCGCCGGCGCCCCCGATCGCCGGCCCCGCCGGGGGCCGCCCGGCCGAAGGCGCCGCTCCGCCGCGGCTGGCCGCACGCCTGCCGGTCGAAGGCGCCGACGGCACCCACTTCATCGCTGTCGCCGAGATCCGCAGCATCCGCGCCGACGCCCATTACACGCGCGTCCACGACGGCACCCGCGAGCGGATGTGTCCGTGGTCAATCTCCGAGGCCGAGGCCCAGCTCGACCCCGCGTTGTTCCTGCGGGTGCACCGCAGCCATATTGCCGCGATGCAGCACGTCAGCTTCGTCCGCAAGGAGGGCGACGGCGGCGTCATCGAGCTCAGCGGCCCGGTGCCCCATCGCGTCCCGGTCAGCCGCGCCCGGCTCGCCGAGGTCCGCGCCCGCCTCGGCCTCGCGAAACGCAGCGTCTCCACCTCCTGACCGCGCCGGATACGGCAGCTTCGCTGACGCAGTTCGTGCGGAGGGGCCCACTTTTCGTGCGAAATCCCGCCTCTCGTGACCGCGCCGGGGCGCAGCCCTTGCACCGAAACCGGGCGCGGCACATCCCTTCCCCAAGGTCCGCTTAGAATGCTTCCAGACGAGTCGTGTCCGGACACGTCATGAAGCCGGCGGGCCAGGGAGGATGACGCATGATTCCGGGCCACTTCACCTATCACCGGCCGACCACGCTCGCCGACGCCGTCGCGCTGATGGCGAGCCTCGGCGACGACGCCCGTCCGCTGGCGGGCGGCCACAGCCTGATCCCGATGATGAAGCTCCGCCTCGCCGCGCCGGAGCACCTGATCGACCTGCGCCGGATCGCGGCGCTCAAGGGCGTGCGGCGGGACGCCGACAGCCTCGTGATCGGGGCGATGACCACCCAGCACGACCTGCTCGCCTCCGGCGAGATCGCCGCCGCGCTGCCGATCCTGCAGGAGGCCGCGCGGCTGATCGCCGACCCGCAGGTGCGCTACATGGGCACGGTCGGCGGCAACCTCGCCAACGGCGATCCCGGCAACGACATGCCGGCGCTGATGATGACGCTGGGCGCGAGCTATCGCCTCGAAAGCACGAGCGGCGTGCGCGACGTGGCGGCGGCGGAGTCCTATCAGGGCGCCTATGCCACCGCGCTCGAGCCCGGCGAGATCCTCACCGCCATCACCGTTCCGGCGCCGCCCGCCGGCCACGGCCATGCCTACGAGAAGCTGAAGCGCAAGGTCGGCGACTACGCCACCGCCGCGGCCGCCGTGGTGCTGACGATGTCCGGCGGCAGGGTCGCGAGCTGCCGGATCGGGCTGACCAATCTCGCCGACACGCCGCTGCTGGCCGAAGCGGCCGCGCATGCCGTGATCGGCACGTCGCTCGACGCCGCCGCGCTGACCAGGGCCGCCGCCGCGGCGCGCGCGATCATGACGCCGGCCGGAGACGGCCGCGGCCCGCCGGAGTACCGCAGCTATGTCGGCGGCATCATGGTGCAGCGGGCGCTGGTCCGCGCCGCCGCCCGCGCCAAAAAGTGAGGAGACGCCCATGGCCAAGACCCATGTCACGATGACGATCAACGGCGCGGAGGTCGAGGGACTCGTCGAGCCGCGCACGCTGCTGGTGCATTTCATCCGCGAGACGCTGCAGATGACCGGCACCCACATCGGCTGCGACACCACCCATTGCGGGGCCTGCACGGTCGATCTCGACGGCATGTCGGTGAAAAGTTGCACCGTGTTCGCAGTGCAGGTCGACGGCGCGGCCATCACCACCGTCGAAGGCATGGCGAGCCCGGACGGCACCCTCTCGGCGCTGCAGGAGGGCTTCCGCATGATGCATGGCCTGCAGTGCGGCTATTGCACGCCCGGCATGATCATGCGGGCCCACCGCCTGCTGCAGGAGAATCCGAGCCCGACCGAGGACGAAATCCGCTTCGGCATCTCCGGCAACCTGTGCCGCTGCACCGGCTATCAGAACATCGTCAAGGCGATCCAATACGCCGCCGCCAAGATCAACGGCGTTGAATTTCAGGAGGCCGCAGAATGAACGACCTGACTCCCACGCGGGAAGAACGCGCCGCACGCCTCGAAGGCATGGGCTGCAAGCGCAAGCGCGTCGAGGACATCCGCTTCACGCAAGGGCGGGGCACCTATGTCGACGACGTCAAGCTGCCCGGCATGCTGCACGGCGATTTCGTGCGCTCGCCGCATGCCCATGCGCGCGTCAAGTCGATCAACGCCGAGAAGGCGCTGCAGGTGCCGGGCGTGCTCGCGGTCATCACCGCGGAGACGCTGAAGACGGTCAACCTCGCCTGGATGCCGACGCTCGCCGGCGACGTGCAGATGGTGCTGGCCGACGGCAAGGTGCTGTTCCAGAACCAGGAGGTCGCCTTCGTGGTGGCGACCGACCGCTATGCCGCCGACGACGGCATCAACGCCGTCGAGGTCGAATACGAGGCGCTGCCGCCGCTGATCGATCCGTTCAGGGCGATGGCCCCGGACGCGCCGGTGCTGCGCGAGGACATCAAGGACAAGACCGAGGGCGCGCACGGCCCGCGCAAGCACCATAACCACATCTTCGAGTGGACGGTGGGCGACCGCGACCTGACCGACGCCGCATTCAAGAAAGCCGAGGTCACCACCAAGGAGCTGATCTCCTACCAGCGCGTCCACCCCTCGCCGCTGGAAACCTGCCAGTGCGTCTGCTCGTTCGACAAGGTGAAGGGCGAGCTGACGATCTACGGCACCTTCCAGGCTCCGCACGTGATCCGCACCGTGGTGGCGCTGATCGCCAAGCTGCCGGAGCAGAAGATCCACGTGATCGCGCCGGATATCGGCGGCGGCTTCGGCAACAAGGTCGGCGCCTATCCCGGCTACATCTGTTCCGCGGTCGCCTCGATCGTCACCGGCAAGCCGGTGAAGTGGGTCGAGGACCGCATGGAGAACCTCACCACCACCTCCTTCGCGCGCGACTACCACATGACGACGGAGATCGCCGCGACCAGGGACGGCAAGGTCACCGGCCTGCGCGTGCACGTGCTGGCCGACCACGGCGCCTTCGACGCCTGCGCCGACCCCTCGAAGTGGCCGGCCGGCTTCTTCAACATCGTCACCGGGTCCTATGATTTCCCGACCGCCCATCTCGCCGTCGACGGGGTCTACACCAACAAGGCGCCGGGCGGCGTCGCCTATCGCTGCTCGTTCCGCGTCACCGAGGCGGCCTACTGCATCGAGCGCGGGATGGACATTCTGGCGCAGAAGCTCGGCATGGACCCGGCCGAGCTGCGATTGAAGAACTTCATCCGGCCCGAGCAGTTTCCCTACCATTCCGCGCTCGGCTGGGAATACGATTCCGGCGACTACCACACCGCCATGACAAAGGCGATGGAGACGGTGGACTATGCCGGGCTGCGCCGCGAGCAGGCCGAAAAGCGCGAGGCCTTCAGGCGCGGCGAGACGCGGGAGATCATGGGCATCGGCGTGTCGTTCTTCACCGAGATCGTCGGCGCCGGTCCCTCGAAGAACTGCGACATCCTCGGCATCGCCATGTTCGACTCCTGCGAGATCCGCCTGCACCCGACCGGCGCAGGCGTGGCGCGGATGGGCACCAAGAGCCAGGGCCAGGGCCACGAGACCACCTGGGCGCAGATCATCGCCACCGAGATCGGCATTCCCGCCGACAACATCATGGTGGAGGAAGGCAACACCGACACCGCGCCTTACGGGCTCGGCACCTATGGCTCGCGCTCCACGCCGGTCGCCGGCGCGGCGATCGCGCTCTGCGCGCGCAAGATCAAGGCCAAGGCGCAGATGATCGCCGCCTACAGGCTGGAGGTCCATGAGGACGACCTCGAATGGGACATCGACGGTTTCCGCGTAAAGGGCCTGCCGGAAAAATTCCTCGGCATGAAGGACATCTGCTGGCTCGCCTATAATTCGCCGCCGCCGGGCATGGAGCCGGGGCTCGAGGCGGTGAGCTATTACGATCCGCCCAACATGACCTACCCGTTCGGCGCCTACATCTGCGTGATGGACATCGACGTCGATACCGGCGCCTACAAGGTGCGGCGCTTCTACGCGCTCGACGATTGCGGCACCCGCATCAACCCGATGATCATCGAGGGGCAGGTGCATGGCGGGCTCACCGAGGCCTTCGCCATCGCCATGGGTCAGGAGATCCACTACGACAGCGAGGGCAACGTGCTCGGCGGCTCGTTCATGGATTTCTTCCTGCCCACCGCCGTCGAGACGCCGCACTGGGAGACCGATTTCACGGTGACCCCCTCGCCGCACCATCCGATCGGCGCCAAGGGCGTCGGCGAGAGTCCGAATGTCGGCGGCGTGCCCGCCTTCTCCAACGCGGTGAACGACGCCTTCTCCTTCCTGGGCGCGACGCATATCCAGATGCCGCACGACCATTGGCGCAACTGGCAGGCCGCCAAGGCGCTCGGCGTGATCGAGGAGGCCGCTGCGGCATAGCCATGATGAACCGTGACGAGATCGCCGAACGTCTGGCCGCCACCGGCTACATCGCCGATGGCGAACTGGCGACGGCGCTCTCGCTGATGCAGGCGCTGAGGCGCCCGCTGCTGCTGGAAGGCGAGGCCGGGGTCGGCAAGACCGAGGTGGCGAAAGCGCTCGCCGCGCTCCACGGCACCGAGCTGATCCGCCTGCAGTGCTATGAAGGCCTCGATCAGTCGGCCGCGCTCTATGAGTGGAATTACCAGCGGCAGCTGCTGTCGATCCAGGCCAGCCAGCGCCGCGGCAGCAGCGGCGAACTGGAGGCGCGGATCTTCAGCGAGGACTATCTGCTGGAGCGGCCGCTGCTGGCCGCGATCCGGCGCCCGGTGTCGCCCGTGCTGCTGATCGACGAGATCGACCGCGCCGACGACGAGTTCGAGGCCTTCCTGCTCGAACTGCTGTCCGACTTCCAGGTCTCGATTCCCGAGCTCGGCACCGTGACCGCGACATCGATCCCGCATGTCGTCATCACCTCCAACGGCACCCGCGAGCTGTCCGACGCGCTGCGCCGGCGCTGCCTCTATCACTATGTCGATTATCCCGACGTCGACCGCGAGGCGCGCATCATCCTCGCGCGTGTCGCCGGCATCGGCGCCTCGCTGGCGCTGCAGATCGCGCGCATGATCGAGCAGATCCGCAAGGAGGAGCTGCGCAAGGTGCCGGGCGTCGCCGAAACGCTGGACTGGGCCGCGGCGCTGCTGGGCCTCGACGTGCGCGACCTGCACGATCAGCCCGCGGCGGTGCACGACACCCTGATGTGCCTGCTCAAGACGCGCGAGGACAAGGCGCGGTTCAAGCCCGAGGTGACCGCGCGCCTGCTGGGGAGAGTCGCATGATTGCGGCCGCACCGACATCCCGCGATGCCGCCGCCCCGGACGCGGACGGCCTGGTGGCGCGTCGCCTCGCCGGCTTCCTCGCCACGCTGCGCGGCAACGGTTTTGTCGCCGGTCCGCGCGAGAGCGAGGACGCCGCGAGACTGATCGACGCCGGCTATGCGGCGCATCCCGCATTGCTGCGCTCGGCCTTCAAGCACCTGTTCGCCACCCGCAAGGCCGAGTGGGACAGGTTCGACGGGCTGTTCGATGCGTTCTGGCTCGGCCGGCGCGTGCGCTCGCGCACCGCGATCGCCGGCGCGCCCCCGCCGCCCGGCCATCCCTCGCTGAAGACGCTGCAGCGCCAGGATGAGCTGCGGCGCGGCGACACGATGGAGGCCACCGACCAGGCTCCCTCGCCCGACGATGCGCCGCAAGGCCGCGGTGCCGGCGAAGGCCGCATGGAAGGCGCCTCGACGGCGGACACCCTCACCGACACCGATTTCCGCAAGCTCAACGATGCCGATCAGGTGGCACAGGCCCATGCCGCGGCGGCGCGGCTGGCACGGGCGATGCGCACGCGGCTCACCCGCCGCGACATCGCCCGGCAGCGCGGCGACCGGCTCGATCTCCGCCGCACCATCCATGCCAGCATCAGCCGCGGCGGCGTGCCGATCGCACTGAAGCGGCGGCAGCGCAAGGAGAAGCCGCTGCGCCTGGTGATGCTGCTCGATGCCTCCGGCTCCATGAGCATGTATACCGGCGTGTTCATCCGCTTCATCCATGGCGTGCTGGACGAATTCCGCGAGGCGGAGGCGTTCCTGTTCCATACCCGGCTCGCCCATGTCTCCGACGCGATGAAGGAGCGCGATCCGGCGCGGGCGCTCGATCGCCTGGCAGTGATGGCGCAGGGTGCCGGCGGCGGCACCCGGATCGGCGAGACCCTCGCGACCTTCAACCGCTGGCACGCGGCCCGCGTGATCCACGCGCGCACCTGCGTGATGATCGTCTCCGACGGCTACGAGACCGGCGACGCCGGGCTGCTCGGCCGCGAGATGGCGCAACTGGCGCGGCGCTGCCGCCGCATCGTCTGGCTCAATCCGATGATGGGCTGGCAAGGCTATGCGCCGGAGGCCGCCGGCATCAAGGCGGCGCTGCCGCACATCGATCTCTATGCGCCCGCGCATTCGCTCGGCAGCCTGGTGGCGCTCGAGCCCTATCTCGCCCGGCTGTAGGAGGCGACCGATGACGCTGCATGTCGATGTGATCGATCTCGTCGCGCAGCTCAAGGCGGCGGAGCAGCCCTTCGCCCTCGCCACCGTGGTGCGCACCGTGTCGGTGACCGCGGCCAAGGCCGGCGCCAAGGCGGTGATCCGCCCCGACGGCACCATCGTCGCCGGCTGGATCGGCGGCGGCTGCGCGCGCGGCGCCGTGCTGAAGGCGGCGCGGGAGGCGCTGGCCGACGGCGCGCCGCGCATGATCTCGGTGCAGCCGGAGCATCTGCTCGCCGAGCTCGGCGTCAGGCCCGGCGAAAGCCGCGACGGCATCCGCTTCGCCAACAACATGTGCCCGAGCAAGGGCACCATGGATATCTTCGTCGAGCCGGTGCTGCCGCATCCCTCGCTCGTCATTCTCGGCGCGAGCCCGGTGGCGATGTCGCTGGCCGCGCAGGCGCGGCCGCTGGGCTATCACGTCACCGTCGCGGCCCCCGCATCCGATTTCGTCGAACCGCCCGACGCCGATGTCCAGCTCGACGGCTTCGAGCCGCGCGGCCTCACCGAGGCGAAGCGCTTCGTGGTGATCTCGACCCAGGGCAAGGGCGACGAGGCCGCGCTCGCCGCGGCGCTGAAGATCGATGCGGTCTACCACGCCTTCGTCGGCAGCCGGCGCAAGATGACGGCGCTGCGCGACCGCCTGGTGGCGGCCGGCGTGGCGCGGCAGGCGATCGATCGCGTCAAGGCGCCGGCCGGGCTCGATCTCGGCGCCATCACTCCGGAAGAGATCGCGATGTCGATACTCGCCGAGATCACCGCCACGCGCCGGCGCAACCAGCGCAATCCCGCCTCGCCTGCCGACAATTGAGGACCATGCCATGCAGATGACCGACAGCCAGCGCATTCCCGCATCCCGCGACAAGGTCTGGGCCGCACTCAACGATCCGGCGGTGCTGAAGCAATGCATCCCCGGCTGCCAGAGTCTCGAGATGACCGCGCCCAACGAAATGACCGCGACTGTCGTGATCAAGGTCGGCCCGGTGAAGGCCGGCTTCGCCGGCAAGGTCACCTTGTCCGACCTCGACCCGCCCAACGGCTACCGTATCACCGGCGAGGGCTCCGGCGGCGTCGCCGGCTTCGCCAAGGGCGGCGCCACCGTCCGCCTCGAAGCGGAAAGCGCCGACGCCACCATGCTGCATTACGAGGTCGACGCCCAGATCGGCGGCAAGCTCGCGCAGCTCGGCGGACGGCTGATCGATTCGACCGCGCGAAAGCTCGCCGGCGAATTTTTTGCCGCCTTCGCCAGGGTCGTCAGCGGCGAGACCGCGATCGAACCGACCGAACCGGCCGGTCCATCCGCGACCAAGACGGGTTGGCTCGGCAAGCTGACCGGAACGGCGAGCATCCTCGCGCTGCTCGCCCTCGCCGGCGCCAACTGGTGCTGCCTCTCAGGCCAGCATCACGCCGCCGATGCCCTCGCCAACGCGGCCATCTGCTCGTCACAACTCTGACAGCGGTTCGCCCCTGCATGCGACGAGGCGGATTCCGAACGCCAATGGGCGTGACGCGCGCGGCGGGGTTTTCCGGCCGCACCGACCCGCAGCTGACGGCGCGCCGCTGTGGACGCGCCGCATAGGTCGCCGATAACCGTCTGAGGTTGCGGTTGAACTTCCCGGCATCTGTCTGTAGACAGAGCCGCCGGCGAGCGCGCCCGCGCCGACCGCGCATCGTTCCGCCGGAGCATTGGGGCGTCGCCAAGTGGTAAGGCAGGGGATTTTGATTCCCCCATGCGGAGGTTCGAATCCTCCCGCCCCAGCCAATTGAAATCTCTAAATAATTTTCCATCTTTGACGCGCCGGTCCGAACCCGGGTTTCCTGCCTGTGCTAAACGGGCGTTGCTGCCACCTTCATGGAAGCCGGGGCAATGAGCAAAACCTACGCGATCGCCGATCTGCACGGCCGCCATGATCTGCTGCTGACAGCATTGGCTGAAGTCCTGGCGCACGAGCCAGGCACTCTGGTCACGCTCGGTGACTATATCGACCGCGGCCCCGACAGCCGGCCGATCATCGCCCGCCTCATGTCTTTGCAGACCCGACCGCCGACGCTGTGGAAGGTCGTGTGTCTCAAGGGGAATCATGAGCAGATGATGACCGAGAGCATGAAGCGCCCGCTCAACCGCGGCCAGTGGATCAGCAACGGCGGCGAGACCACGCTGGCCTCATACAACAACGACGTCCCGCAAGATCATCTGCAATGGATTGCAGGCCTTCCATCCATTCACGTCGACGAGCACCGCGTGTTTGTCCATGCAGGCGTTGATCCCACCTGCCCTCTCGAAGCGCAGAAGGACGAATGCCTCCTTTGGTATAGATACGCCGATGGAGCCGATATCGGCCACGAGGAGCGCCACGTCGTCCACGGCCACACTCCCCGACCATACGGGCCAGAGTGCCTCCAGCATCGGACAAATCTCGATACCTACGCGTGGCGAACCGGCAGGTTGGTGATCGGCGTATTTGACGACGGCCTCGCAGGCGGACCTGCCGATCTGATTGAGATCAAAGGGAGCCCGGCTCCCTGATCAAATTGGCAGACTGTCGCGACGGCAGTCCGTCCGAATTCAACGCAGCCGCACCTGAGCACAGCGATTGCCTTGCAAAAGGAACGCGGGCGCGCGGGAGACGTTGACCGCTATTCGCTCGCGCACTGTCAGTCTCGAGGAAATCAGCATGGCAAAAGCAAAGAAGACGAAGACCGCCAGGAAGACCAAGACGACGGCTAAAAAGACCAAAAAGGCAAAGAAGCGCTCCTATTCGAAGGCCTCCGGAAGTGAGGTCGGGAAGGAAATGCGCCGCTACAAGAAAGGGACAGCCAAGAGCGGCCGCAGCGGCAAGGCGGGCAAAGTGAAGAGTCGCAAGCAGGCGATCGCGATCGGTCTCTCAAAGGCGAGAAAGAAAGGCGCGAAAGTACCCAAGAAGAAAGCGAGATCGTAAGTGCGGGATCGCAAACAACAGCGGAGCTGAGCTCAGCCTCTGCCCGCTGATCACATGGGAAGCGCAATCGAGAGCTGTCCTCCTCGTTGAAATGGTTTCGGCAGATGCGGAACAACTTTGCGTGACGGGGCTTTGTATGCAGTCACCGAAAAACACCGGGGAGAAAAATGGCAAACCAACTCTCCTGGCTATGGATTGCAGCTGCAATCGTCTTGGCGATTCTTGGCTATATTGCTTATCGCTTCAGGCTGAGACGCGCGACATCGCGTCGCAAAGGATTCGACCGCTACGCCGAAACGGATACGCCTTGGGACAAACCCGGACAACGTTCGCAGGATCCAGCGCCGGGTGCATCCTCGCCACATGACCTTGAACGTTGGCAGAAATCGAACACGCACTGACCATCGGACAGCGCGCAACGCGTCGTGTGAGCACATATTTCCAGCGATTCCGGAGCATGCAGGATGAAAGACTCCAAAGAGCGGCTGGAAAGGCTGCTCGCAACGAATGACGAGAAGCGATCGGCCTTCATGGAGCTCTCGACGGAGTACCGGAGACTCGCCTCGAAACTGGAAACCCTCGTCGCTTCGGGACATCTTCCCGGCGATCTCGGGATTTAGGTCGCAGAAGGGTGTACCTATGAACGCTGCCGCGGAAGACAACTCCTGTGAGGCAAGCCCCGCATCAAAACTCTTCGCCAGGATCGCTAATCAGACGTCACAGATTGCCGGGCGCGCTTCGACATTCGTTCTGGCCCTGACCGTTGTCGTCGCCTGGGCCATAGCCGGTCCGATCTTTCAGTACTCCGACACATGGCAGCTCGTCATCAATACCGGCACGACCATCATCACATTCTTGATGGTTTTCCTTATCCAGAGTTCGCAGAATCGGGACGGCGCTGCGCTGCAGGTCAAGCTCGACGAATTGATCCGGGCCAGCGCCGCCAAGAACTCATTCGTTGGCATCGAGCATCTGACCGAGGAGGAGCTGGAGAAACTGCGGCACCTCTGCGAGATGCACGCTCGCATCAGAAAGGGAGATCAGATCGCCGACGAGGAGATCGTGATTGAGACCGAGTTCGAAGGTCGGAAAGGGTCCGCCCCCACGCGGGAGGAGCAGACATGAAGCCCTATCATGTAAGGCCCACCCATATTGATCGCATCGTCGCACGGCAGGTTGCCGCGCATAGCGGGCTCTTGACGGAGGAAATGGCGAACCGGTTGACCTGGACCGCAGACGAGCATGTGTTGGTGGCAGGCGCCGTCGGTGCCTGGGTGCTCGCGACAGTGGGCAAATCCAAGCTGCAACCCGCCGCGACGCATCTGCTGCTCGCCATGATCGCAAGCGCTGCCGCTCCCCACCTGCTGAAACGCTACGTTGACCAGACCAGGCCGGACAGGACCACCGCCTTCGGGCACATCCGCGGGATCCCCATTTCCGGGAAAGCCCATGACGCTTTTCCGTCCGGGCATGCTCTCCACATGGGAGCCCTGGCCTCGATGGCCACGGCGTTGCCAGTCCGATATCGGAACGCGGTGTGGGCTGTGACCGGGAGCCTTGCAGCAACCCGAGTGGTTCTCATGGCGCATTGGCTTTCCGACGTGGTCGTCGGCTTCGCGCTCGGCATCGCGATTGAGCGCGGTATCAGGCGGGTTACGGGTTATCCTGATCCTGCGGTTGAGCAGATGACAGGGCCGGGACAACGGCATGAGTGAGTCTGTCATCCGATTCCTGGTCGGCGGTTCGCTGGTATCCCTGTTTGCCATCATCGGCGACATCGTGCGCCCAAAAAGCTTCGCGGGGCTGTTCGGCGCAGCTCCATCCGTCGCCCTCGCCACCTTGGGAATCGCCTGGAGCCAGCACGGCGTCGCATATGTCGAAATTCAAGCGCGAACGATGATCCTCGGCGCGATCGCCCTCGCCGTATACAGCGCCGTTGTTTGCTGGCTGTTGATGCGTTGCAGAATCCGCGCGCTCCCTGCCACGATCGGCGCATTCGCAGTTTGGCTCGCAGTGGCATTCTGCCTCTACCTGCCGATGGGGGCCGGAGGGCCATGAAGGTCAGCCTGTCCTTTTCATCGCTTTCGAACAGTCGCTGGTACGAATACGTTGCCCGCTTCCTCCTCGGCGGGGTTGCCACGGTCTTTACGGGGCTGGTGAGCCAGCAGTTCGGCCCAGCGGTCGGAGGCCTGTTCCTGGCGATGCCGGCGATATTCTGCGCCAGCGCCACGCTGATAGAGCGCCACGAGATCCGTCGGAAGCGTGAGGCCGGACTGGAGGGGCACCGGCGCGGGCAGGCCGCAGCCGCGCTCGATTCGGCGGGGGCCATGCTAGGCAGCCTTGCGATGATGCTGTTCGCTGCGACGATCTTGACCCTCGCACCGTCGGGTCCTGTCGTCGCCTTTCTCGGTTCGCTGGCTGTCTGGACAATCGCAGCTGTCGCGCTGTGGAACCTTCGGCTGAAATATCGCGCCCACCAGCGCCGGGGCTAGCGAGGGCCCAGCGCAGCTAGGCAGGCGCGCTGACCTGCACCTCATGTCCTTCGCGGATGGCGAGAGATGCAGCGGCAATCGCCGCCTCGAAAGCCGCCTCCTTGGTCGCATAGTCGCCCTCCGGCTGGCCGTCATGCAGAACGGTCCATCCCTTTTCGGTCGACGTGACGGTGTATATGGCGTGGCCCATGTCTTCCCTCCATCGTTACGCTCGAACCAGAGCATGATGACATCGGATTTGTCCGGCGGCGTCATTCTAGGCCGTCACCTAGAGGTGGCGGCTTCTTCAGCCAGAACCCATCCCGCTTCAGGCCGTATGACCGGGATCATTCCCTTCCTGCGGAGTCTTTTTCTTCCGCTGCGGCACCATTTTCGCGGGGTCCGGCCGTCCCGGCACGCCTCGTGGCCCTAACTTCTCTCGCTGCAGGTCATCCTCGCTTGGACGCGGTTCGCGATCACCGAGTTGCCCGCTACCTTTGTGCGTATTCGGCATTGGTATGGCCTATATAAAAGGGCGGCCGCCGGTCACCGCGATCGTCGCGCCGGAAACGTAGCTCGACAGCGGATCTGCAAGCATCACGTAAGCGGTCGCAAGTTCCGCCGGCTGTCCGGCCCGGCCCATCGGTACGTCTGCTCCGAAAGACTTGACGGCATCCTGCGGCATCGTTGCCGGGATCAGAGGCGTCCAGATCGGTCCTGGCGCGACGGCGTTGACGCGGATGCCTCGCTTGGCGAGGAGCTGCGCCAGCCCCGCTGTGAAGTTATGGATCGCTCCCTTCGTCGTGGCGTAGGCGAGCAATGTCGGATTTGGCATATCGGAATTGATCGACGCGGTATTGATGATGGAGCCACCCGATTTCATGTGGGGGACCGCCGCCTTTGTCAGGTAGAACATCGCGTGCACGTTCACACGGAACGTCAAGTCCCACTCATCGTCACTGATATCCTCGATCGCCTTGAATGTGGCCTGATGCGCGGCGTTGTTCACGAGGATATCGATCCCTCCGAACGTATCGAGCGCTGTCGAGACGATCGATCTGCACTGAGCAGGTTCGCCGATGTCCCCGGGAAACAGGACGGCTTTCCGCCCCTCCTCCTCCACGAGCTCTTTCACTTCCGCTGCATCGTCATGCTCATGCAGATAGGAGATCAGGACGTCGGCGCCCTCGCGCGCATAGGCAATCGCCACGGCGCGACCGATGCCGCTATCACCGCCGGTGATGATGGCCTTCCGTCCTGCGAGGCGTCCTGACCCGACATAGCTGCTTTCACCGTGATCCGGCCTTGGGTCCATAACGGATGTTAGTCCGGGCATCGCTTGTGTTTGAGGAGGATATGGGGGATTGGGATAGGTTTTCAGCATGGCGCAGTCTCCCATTTTCTCTGACGGGATCAGCTCTGGCTGGATCCCTCTCAGCCTGAAGGCTCTTGCGTCACCGGGGTATGAAGCACGCAGGCGCCCGCCCGGCGGGGGAAACCGGGCGGGCTGGTCACCGCTAGTGCTGGCCACCCTTACGTCCAGCCTCGGCGGCGCGCTCGCGATCCTGCGCAAAGTTACCTCCACCGCCCTGTTGCCCCCGGCCACCGCCCTGTTGCTGATGGCCGCCGTGGCTATGTTCACCGCCCTTGCGGCCGGCCTCGGACGCCAGCTCGCGATCCTTCGAGAAGCTCCGCTCCTCGCCAGGCACGCTCTCGCCTCCCTTACGGGCGATGTCACGCTGCTTGTCGTCGTCCATCGATGCAAATCCGCGATTCTCTGCCATTCACTCTCTCCCTTGATTGATGTGATGCGCCCATCGCATCACGCGGAGTCAAGAGACGCAGGGGGCGCGCGTTCCTAAATCAAAATGTGATCTTTATGAGACGAAGCATTTTGAAGCAGAAATAGCAACTTTCCCTGCGTCGGCCGTTGTTAAGTTGGAGCGGTCAGCGAACGTTCCCCTCTCTCGAACATGGAGCACAGCTATGACTCAGACTACACGAGACATTCTTGTCGCCGGCCTGCGCAACGCTCATGCGATGGAGATACAGGCCCGCGAGCTGATGGAGCGCCAGGCCGAACGTCTCACCGAATATCCTGAGGTGATGGCCAAGGCCAAGGAGCATCTGGCCGAAACCGAAGAGCAGATACGCCGGATCGACCGATGCCTCGAGGCTTGCGGAGAAAGCAACTCTCCGGTGAAGGACACGGCCCAGTCCCTCGCCGCGAACCTGACTGCTCTCGGTCACTCGATGGCAGACGATGAAATTCTAAAGAATACGTTTGCCAACAATGCCTTCGAAAACTACGAGATCGCCGCCTACCGATCTCTGCTGACGCTATGCGATCATGCCGGCCTTCCGGGCGTGCGTGGCACCCTCGAGAAGTCGCTGGCAGAGGAGGAGCGGATGGCCGGTTGGGTCGCGGCCAACGTCGAGAAGATCACGGCGGATTATCTTGCGCATACCGAGCCGATGATGAGCCCTGCCCAGTAATCTGGTCTCATCTTACCTCCGCTTCCTCCCGGCGTTTCGACGCCGGGATTTTTTAGACGGCCAGGCGATCCCGGCTGTCCGGCATCGGGCCCCGAACCTCGCGGGGCTCTCGCCGGTTTGCTAGACACAATCCTCAACAGGCAATTATCTGGATCAGTCTTGAGGGAACTGCATGGGTCTGCTCAAGTTCGCGCCCGGAGCCAATACAGTCCATCTCTGCATTGATATGCAGCGGCTCTTCGACATCAATGGCCCCTGGGCCCAGCCTTGGATGCCGCGCGTCCTGCCCACCGTCGAGAGTCTGGTCAAGCGGGCGCGCGAGCGAACCATCTTCACACGTTTCATTCCTCCGCGCCGGCCGGAGGATGCGGGCGGAATGTGGCGAGCCTACTATGCCAAATGGCCGAACGTCACTCTGGAGTCTATCGATCCGTCATTGGTACGCCTGATGCCGGAGCTGGAGGCCCACGTGCCCCCTGCCCATGTGATTGACAAACCGGTCTATTCAGCATTCGCAACCGGGGCGCTGCAGGCGCACCTGCAGTCCAAGCATGTCGACACGCTCATCATCACGGGATCTGAGACGGATGTCTGCGTGCTCTCCACCGTCCTGAGCGCCGTCGACCACGGCTATCGGATCATCCTTGTGAAGGACGGACTCTGCAGTTCATCCGATGAGGCGCACGACGCTTCACTCAAACTCTACGCTGCACGTTTCAGCGTGCAGATTGAGCTTGCGGACGCAGAGGAGATTTTGGAGAGCTGGCAACCCTGAGTCGGACCAACGCTCATCACTGCGCTCATTACTGTCCAGCTCATATCCGCGTTGCAGGAACGGGCCGCCGGCGCTCGCGTTAGCCGACTGTCCCATCCCAACTGGGACACACATCGACGGTCCCTGCGCTCTTGCCCCCTGAGCGGCCGGGACCGCCGCTCCTATCCGTCGTCCTCCCCCACCTGGCCCCGGCTCGCGCCGGGGCTTCTTTTCTGAGGCCTTTTTCCCGATGACAAGGAACGACCACCTTCAGACGGCATTCACCTCATATAAGTGGACGACTTGGAACGGTGATCGCCCCCGCTGGCTGACCAATTCAGTAACCTCTCGGAGCCTACATCGCGGCTCTATTGGAAGACTCGAACTTCTCCCCGTAAGCATCCAAGAAACTGCAAGAATCCAAGACCAGACCATCGAGGCTGCAGCCAAAATCATATCGGTGAGGCCAGGACTGAGCATTATCGAAGTTGAGATGCCGCAACGCGAGCACGGATCGGCATCAAGAGCTGACGACAAGGCGAAGGAGACACCCCAAAGACGCAGATGAGGCGACCGAGAAGGAGAACGCGACAATGGCCCGGCAACGATCGACCCCGCACTCATTCGATGACCGTCTCCGGAAGCATCGCCAACTGCTCGAAGAGAAATATGGTGCGACGTCGGAAGCTGAAGAAAAGACGCGCATCAAGCGACAGCTTCGCCAGATCGATACCGCGGTGAATATGAACCGTTGGCTGGCATCCGCGAATCTTAAACCGCCGACATTAAAACAGTAAGCTGTTTATCCCAGCGACCGACTCGTGAGAGCCACGCCAGCGCATGGCCCTGGCTGTGTTACGTTTTGTACACAGGAACGAAGGCTTAGCTGCGATGTTTGTAGAACTCCAACCATGGAGGTCTACTTTGAAAACATTCATCACCGCAGCTACGCTTCTTTTGGTCTCGACGGCGTCGTTCGCACAGACAACTGCACGCACGCCCTCTGAAGCTGCTGCGCCCATTGCTGCTGCCGGCGACTGGAGCGCATCAAAACTCTCCGGCGTCAATGTCTATAACGACGCCAACGACAAGATCGGAGAAATCTCCGATGTGATCATCACGTCTCAGGGTCAGGTGAAGGGTGTCGTGATCGAGGCCGGCGGCTTTCTCGGAATGGGCAAGCACTACGTCCTCGTGACGATGAGCAGCCTGAAGTTCTCCAACAAGACCGGCAAGACCACCACAGGCCAGACTTCCGCGAACGAAAGGGAATTGTATCCGGATCGCGCCGTCTTAAACTTGACCAAGGACGACCTCAAGGCATTGCCCGAATTCAAGTACTGACCTATCAGGGCCCCTTGCCTC